>SDBT01000156.1_pt1 | contig 93161 bp, 104 predicted proteins | sample 2277101 | NCBI WGS metagenome assembly SDBT01 (sample SAMN10404973, study PRJNA504765) | marine sediment metagenome | isolation source: marine sediment core GS10_PC15, 103 cmbsf | place: Arctic Ocean: Southern Knipovich Ridge | collected 2010
CACAGCGGTACCATCGGAAAAGTGCATTTCGCGCATCTCGCTGCTCCCGCCTGCACGATAGGCTTGGATGGCATTCGCACGCACGCGCATCAAATCGGGCGCAACGCGTACTGCTTCCTCTTCTTCCTCTTCTTCTTCCTCTTCCTCGTCGTCTGACGCTTCTTCGTACAGCCGATCAAGATGGGCTTCATAGGCTTCACGCTCAGGATCTGTATTGCGATCGCTGCGAATGGGATCGAGTTGGTCATCATCCTCTCCATCGCCACCCGTCGGTGGATCTACCGTATCGTCTTCTTCTTCCTTTGCTTTTTCCTCATCATCCACATGGTCGTGAGACGAGGCCAACGAGGAGACTGTAGAAGGTAGGTCTTTTTCCTCCACCACATCATCGTGAGACGAGGTGAGTGAGGAGACGTTCGACGGTAAGTTGACATTTTCCAAGACCGGGTCGTCGTCCCCAGCGCCAACGGCGCCAGGGTTGGCTTCGTCTGTGTCGACGTCGTCGTCTTCACTTTCGTCTGGCAATTCAGCATTGTTCTCGTCGGTCTCCGAGATGAGCGCCGGTTTCTCAGCGGAGGCAATTTGTTCGACTTGGCATATTAACTCGCGCGTCGACACGTCACTCAGATCCAATTCGATCACCGGAGGCTCTTCGATTCGCTTTCTCAACGCCATGGCCTGGTGCGAGGCCACATTACAATAGCCATTGTCGCGTGCTTTGTTTCGACAGTGCTTGCCTGATTTTGTCGTGGCACGGCAGGACGACATTGTACTGCATGTACTTTAACAGGTTGTTTTTTCAAGGTACCTTCAAACGCGCGCTCGCCTCAGCGCTCAGGCTCGCTGAAAAAAAGCATTCGCTAAGGATTACCTGTGGCAGCGATGACGACCACCGCCATACCTTCTTCGTTGACAAAACGCAACAAACGTGCCTTGCGACGTGTGCACGATCCAGCCTTTGCCGACGCGTATTGGCCTCGTGGACGGTTTTACGCCCGTGTGCTCAGGTGTTACGATGGGGATACGTATTTTATTGGCTTTCTGAATCGGCGCCTACCCATTGGTGTGTGGCTCCGTGTGCTCGGTGTGGACACGCCCGAGACGCGCACGCGCAACGCCTGGGAAAAGAAAGCCGGTCTCATGGTCAAAGAAAAGGTGAAGGCGTTGCTCGAGCACAATGTGTTTCCGGTACGCATTGACGATCACGACAAATTTGGCGGCCGCGTGAACGGTACACTCTACTTGGACGAGAGCTGTACCAGAACCATCAAAGACTACTTGCTCGAAGAGGGCTACGCCAAAGTCTACGACGGCGGCAAGCGTAACGGCTGGACTGAAACGGAATGTGAGGCGCTCTTACGACGTTGAGTGTAGTCATTTCTTGCACAACGATGCTGTGCGCTATGCGCGTTTGCGCAACGTGGCAAAAAATAGCAATCCAAATCAACAAGCATAATGACGACCAAACACGGTCTCATCCATTTCAAAGACACTGCGGCGTTGCAAAAACTCAAGGATGCTTGGCTTAAGAAGGAGCAAAGTACCGTATTCGTACGCCTGGACGACGGATCCTATTACGAGCTCTCTGCCAAGGGCTATGCACCTTTAGGACCTTGCGCTACATTTGAGGAAAAGGCAGAAAAACTAAAAGCCACGGGTTCCAACGGTCTCTATCTTTTACACTTTTCCAAACCAAAGCACGGCTTTGACCCTGAATTGCTTAGCAAACGCTGGAACGAGTTGCATGATTGTTTAGTGACAAACAAAGAATCTGGCATGCGCATCGTGGCGCAGTACATTTATTGGCCCGAGTCGTATCACAAATACTACACGGACGATATAGGCATGTATACTAGCGGAATGTGAGGCGCTCTTAAGACGATGATGTGCTCGGTCGCGTTGCAAAGTACACAATCGCGCCCAATGCCAACACACCGACGCTCGTGACCGCGGCAATGTTGACAATCTCACCTGTCGTGTAACCGGTCGTAGGTTCGGTCAGCGCCGCGGTCAGCGGAGCCAACCCTGGCGTCTTCTTGGCGGCTGCGTCCCGCAGCGTTTGCACTTGCACTTCTTTCAACAGCGTCGGCATGCCCTGATCGTCGGTCGGTACTTCCAGCACCACCACATACTCGGTCGGTTTGCGTTTGGCGAGACGCGCGCGCAACAGAACGAGCGCTTGCTCCACAGTCACAAACTTGGGCGGCGCAAAGAGATGTTTAATGTCGAGCAGATCGGCACCTTTATGCACGAGCACGCCCTTCACGTCAGACCCCGCCACATCGGCACCAATGACCGTCGTGTAGAGTGCGTCGTCGAGGAGGAGACGCAACAACTGACTTGGATTGGCGAGCAGTTGCGTTACGATACGATTAATCTCCGGATCGCTTTGCATCATTTTTTGTATTGCAGGAAACTGTGCCACGAGACTCACCGGCGCCTCTTGCATCAGTTTGCCAACAGTGCTCGTCGCTGCATTCGCGGTGGACGGCGGTTTCGTCGTGGGCGCCTCACCCATCACCTCCATCAGTGTGCTCATCAATTTCTCACTGGGTTTGTATTGTTTCTGGAAACGCGAGAGCATTTCTTTCTGATGCTGCGGTTGCTGTAGATGCATAATTTGATTGATAATCTGTTGGGCGTTCATGTCAGACAGGATGAGGGCGCGGTTCGGTTTGCCGAGCAAACTCACCATCTGTGCAAACGTATCACTAGCACCATTTTGGGCCGCTTCTTGATAGAGTGTTGAGAATCCACCACAACAGGCCATGCTTTACTCAACCGTGTATTCTATACAAGAGATTTTTCTTTTATGGGGCCAACGTATACACGGTAATCGTGATGAGTGTGCGTTTGAACACGGTCGCGAGCATGGCTTTGACGCGCGGCCACGCGAGTTTATCGAGACCGCACCCGATGCGCGGGATACTCAAGGCCGTCACGTTGTGCGTCGCGCACTGTTCACGCAGGTCCACGAGCGCTTGCCTCAAGGTGTCGTACGTCGGTTTGTCAAAGTAGCGCGGTTTGGTGACGAGGTAAAACAGGCAGCGCTGACTCTCCTCTGAGAGCACGAGGCACTTGCCCACCGCCGGTTGCTGTGCGCGAAGTTTGTCCACCTGGCCAAAGCGCGTTTTGAAGGCGACCGCAATGCCGGCGCCCATGTGTAAATCCGCGCTCACACAATGCGCAAGGGCGCTCTGCGTGTCGTCAAAGAGATCGCCCTCCTTCTCCGTCAGCGTGCATCGCGGCTTCGTGACGTGTGTCCAGCTCTGACGCGCCTTACGCCAACTCGCGATGGCGGCCGGGCAACGCCGCGGCACGTAGGACGCATACTGCGTGAGCACCTGCGCAAACGGCTTGTCGTCGTCGAACGGTTGCAAATGGATGTCGATAGCGTAGTCGTTGGCCTTGAGCAGCGTCGTCCAGTGTTGTAGTTCGCGGCGCGCCAACACCTGGTCAAAGATCGCCTTCGGTGGCGTCACGAACGGCTTCTGCACGTCGCACACCTGTTCTAGAATGGCCTCAATGGAGTGGTACTTTTGCATAAAGCGATGCGCACGTGCGGGTCCAATCTGTTGTATGCGACCGGTGTAATCACAACCCATCAAAATGCACATGTCGACAAACTCGGCCGCAGTGAGTTTCAGCGCGGTGAGCATGTCGGGCAGGGAGTACGCCATCGTGTCGAGACTGGTGCCACCACATTTGACTTGCATGAGCACGAGGCCGACACCGCGCGCGAAAAAGTCCGAATCATTCGTGATACAGCCGTCGATGCGTTTTGCGTGAAACAGGGCCGCGCACACATTGTCCGCTTCGTCGGGCGCCTGAATAAACGGCACGCCCATAGCCTTGAGTAGTTTTTTGCATTGGGCCACGTGCGCCCACGTCAGCGTGGCCAGACTCTTTTCGAGTGTTTGGATCTTTTTCGAGGCTCTGAACACCTGCGCCATGTTATCACCGCCGTTGCCGATCGTCGTCAGTTTCATCCGTTTACGCAGCGATTGTAACGTGCCGCGCATCTCGTCGCGACGTTTACGACGCTTGCGATGCGTTTCACCTTTCGCCGCGCGCGTTGCGCCGTCGAACACAAACACGGGCGTAATGCCGCACCGCACCAGTTTCTCAACGTACCGACGTAGTCCGTGCACCGGATTCATGCCCAACTTGACCATGGCGGTCAGCGGATTGGAGGCGTCGACGGCAAAGACTTGGCCGGCGTAGGCGTTGAGCGTCGTAGTGCGGATACACTTCTCGCCGACCTGCTTGCGCACATACTTGGCGAGACCTTCAATGCCCATCGTGCAGGAGAGATGGTATTTTTCACACATACTTGACGGCAAGATATTTTCGCTTTGTTGTCGCCACCCACTTTGGCGAAACAATTCGGCACGCTTGTCATCGTCAGGGTGCTCATATGTGGCGTGAGCATGACAACGGTAGGACAACAGCCTACTTGTCAATACCGCGTACCGGAGCACTATTTGGAAGCGGTCGGGAAGCTCTGCACACAACTGTGCTGCGGCCAGGATCACCCCGTTCTGCTTTCGCATCCGTGCACGGTCGACGCGCGCAAACAACACACTACATCGCATTGTACGTTGACATTGTTTCACGGTGACACGCGCGAGTGGCGCGTTGATTTGACGCTGGGACAGGCAACAAACATGCGCACGGGCAAAGCGACGCTTTTGAACGTGTTTCAACACCGCGCACTCTTCCGCAAACTACTCATTCAACCGTGTCGCCTCAAAGAGTACTTGCGACTTGCGCCCGTTCAAGCGTACTACACCCACAAACCCAAAAAGAGCGTCAAGACGACGACGACGCGTTACACCGTGCCACCGGTGCCGTCGACACTGGCGTCGCTCGAAAACCTCCTCGTCGAGTACGTGTACGACACGCAAACGCAACGCCGCGTTCGCTTGCGCACTGCCGATTGGTCCGTTTCGCCGTTCGGCTGTCGCTACGTCCTTCGCGACCAGGAGCGCTGGGTGTTGAACCTCATTCGCAACGCCGACGCGGTGGTCGTATCGTGTTACGTGCTGTCACGCCGGCCGTTATTCGAGGCGCTCGCCCAAAAGGAACGCGTGCTCATGCTCTGTCACAAGACGGACATGGCGGGACCGGCAGACGCGCGGAACGCCAAACCCTTTGTGCAACGTGTTCGCGCGTTGCAGGGCCGCGAGTTCGCGCCGTCCGAGTTGGCACCCGCCGCACCGTGGTTCCAGCATTGCGTGCCTGTCAAAAAAGTGCCCGTGGCGCGCTGCCTTGGCGACTTTCAATCGGATCGCACCGTGCCGCTCATGCACGACAAGACGATAGTGGCGCTGCGCAAGAGCACCGACGCCCAGACCTACTACCCTTACGCGCTGTGGACTGGCACCAACAACTTTACGGAGAACGCTACACGTTCAGTCGGTGTCGGCATGATTGTGGATCACCCGGAAACCGCCGCGATGCGTCTCAACGATATACTCAACTACGTGCTCAGCAGCGAACCAGTACCATGGTGCCATCAGGCACTCACCCCGGAGTGGCGCGAAAAGGCTTAAGTAAGATATATTTTTGTACAAACAAACGTTTATTTCACATCAAAGAGTGTTTCCAAGGTGGCGTACACTTCACGCAGAGTCTTACATTTTAACTGGGCCAACCCTTGTCGCACATACTGCCATAGGCTTGCCTCTAGTTTTGGCAGCACTGTCTTGCCATAGATGATGCGTTCCAGTAGCATTTTTGCTGCGTGGTTTTTGGCGAGTTTGTCACCACAGCTATGCATGGGGTTGCCAAAACCCAATACATTCAGCACGGTCTTCTTCTCGCCCACGACGAGCGTCGCATAACAGAAGGCACCCTGTGCAGACACAAAGGTGGCGTTCGCGACGCCACTCAGGGCTCGCGTTAAAAACGTGTACCACGGCATTGGAAAATCCTGTTGAAACCATCGTGGCGCGTCGGCGGGTGGTAAATGCACATTGTAGAAGGCACGTAAGGTGTCATCGCACAGAATAAAATACGATAGTTTCACCTGCGGACGGAATTCGGCAAAGCACGTATGCATGAGTTCATTGTACTGCTTGTCCAAGTCTTCGCGTGTGGCCTGACGCCTTACACCTAATACGTCGTAATGCGTGTGCATCCTTTGATGTGTGTGGTATGAGGATGTTGCCGCCCGAGAACACATTTCGCCCTTTTGTGTAACTTTGGCGAAATCACGTCTTTGTATTCTGCCAGGATGGGATGCAAAACACCATGGCTGACGTTTTTTATTTGTGTGGCACATTGGGGTGCAACCGCAAGTACAAGAAGGCTGCCACGTGGCTCAAACACATGCACCAGCAACATGGCCAACAAAACCCTGCTTTGCCCCAACCCATTACGTTGAACAAAACGCAACGATCTGGACAGGACCGTAGCAACGACCGCATTCGTTTTGAACAAGAGGCTCAACGCAAGCAAGAAGAAGCTGAGCGGCGCCAAAAGCTTCAAGACCAAGCCAAACGCAAAGCGGACGAACAGTTTGCCAAACACCATGAGGAGGCGTTGCGCAAAGCAAACGAAAAACGTTTTCGTCTTCAACAAGAAGAGCTGGCACTGCAAAAAGAAAAACAAACGCTCGAAGCGGCACTGCTGCGTCAACGTGTCGACGCGGAAAGCGCACTTCTCAAACGCGTGAGTGAGAACCCGAATGAATGTTGTATTTGCATGGATCGGCCCACAAATGCCACCGTGGTGCCATGTGGTCATGCTTTTTTTTGTGTAGTGTGTCTCACTGAAGCACAGACGAATCACAGGCAACGCGGTTGTCCGTTTTGCCGCGGACCGATCGAAAAGGTGCTGCGCTTGTATCAATAAGCACGTTTTGTTTGTAAGTCAATCCGCGTCCATGGTTCCTTCTCAACGTATTTCGGCGAAACCCCCATGTCATGTGCGCGTGTACGCCATTACTACGCGCAAGCATGGGCAATTTTTTGAACACTACAGAAAAGGACACGTATCCGAGTGTGATGGGCGTACCCCTAAACTACACTGTCCATCAAGACGTGATTGAAATTGAGTGGGTAGGACCGCAGGGCGCATTAGGCACGTTCGTCTTGCCGAAACGTGGCGAGTGGAAGCGCGTCAAGGCCGTATTGGACACCCACCAACACGTGAGTTTCAATGCAGACAATGAGTCGCTGCCCGACTACTTTGGCAAGTATCCCGTCAAAATAACACTGGCATATACGTATACGATACCATCGAGCGCCCGCAATGAGATTGTACGTCCTCTCACCAACAATCTCATTTTAGGCGGTTATCTTGAACAGTTTTACAAGAATGTCGTGCGCACCGTGACGGTGCATGAGTCCGTGACCAAGGTGTATACACTCATGTGAGTAAGTCAATCCGCGTTGTCTGTATTCTCGGCTTGTATCTCCGCCGCTTCCACAATGTTAAAGAATGTACCCACTACTTGTGCAACATCTTCTTCGTTGGCCTCCGCTTGCACTTCACTCGCGAGTGTACTGGCCATTTGTGTGGCGCCAGTGGACGTATTCTCTGTAAACACGGTGGGCAAGGTTTGTTCGACAGAATCCAAAACATGCTGTGGGATGTGTTGACTGAGTTGCGACGCCAACGCTTGCATGTCTGGGGCGGGCGCATCGGCCGATCGATTTGTCAAGCTTGTCACCATGTTTGCCATCACCATTGGATCCACCTCCAACATGGCTTTGGACACTTGCATGAGCATTTTTTTAAATTCGTGAGGATTGACGTTTTGCTGCTGCGGTTGCATCAGTTCATTCATCTTTTCCACATTGAAAATCTCGTCCATAGTGCTCTCAAGCTTGCCCTCTTCAAGCATCGCGTGTTGCATTTCCGCGATCTTTTGCGCCCATGCGTTCGTGTCCATGGCTACGCTGTACTACACATGTCACATTATTTATCGTTACGTTTAGGCGAAACATGCGCGTTAGATAACAAGTACGATGGTTATAATGGTCATGCATGAATAATACGTCATCAACGCTCACAACCTTCAGTAAAGCGGAATGGGGCTACTCGATTGCGGCCGCGGCGCTCTTTTTCATCTATCACATTATATGGATCATTGAGAACAAGTGTTGTCCGAAACGCGTCAACTTGACGTACGACTTGTACACGCGAACCAAGTGGATCAAGTTTCTCCTCAAAGAACACAGCAAATCGATCTTGATTGTGCAGACGAATCGTAATCTCATTACGGGTGCGGCGATTCTCGCGACGGCAACCATGACGGTGGGCTTTTTCATTACCAGTTTGGCCATTGATCAAACCACACGCGACTTGCGCTACCACCAGTATTTGGTCATGTCACTGCTCCTTTTTACCGGGTTCTACCTCTTTGCCATCACGGTGGTGAAATTGGCGCGTAGTGGCTACGTGGTGTACAATGGGCGTGAAGAGTATGAGGGCCACGATCTTGAAGAGCAACCCCCGCGTGCCAGTCTCGAACGCCAACGCAAAGAGGTTAAACGCAAACGTCGCGTCGCCGTCAATCTGTTGCGTTCGGCGACAATCCACTTTTCGATCGGCTTACGCGTTGTCTACTTGTCGTTGCTCGTCGCCTCGTGGGTCTTTTCACCGTTGGCGTGTTTTGTGATTACCTTCATTTTTGTGATTGTCACGTACTTTCAAGATCACGTCATTGTCTCTCTAAAATGTTGAAAAAATAGTATAACCTAAACGTAAGATGGCTGGACGCCAAGCACGTATTGATCAAGTGCGCACGTTTTTTCCACACGGTGGCGCACCGACCAATCCGGCACCGATGCACAGTGTACTACGTCTCAAGTACATTGGGCCGCACTTTGCGTCGCGTTTCACACTACGCGACATCGACACCTTACAAGCGTTGCTCACGTATACACGAGAGCATACGCGTGCCCAAAATAGTCGCTTACTGAATACCGTGTTGAACAATCCACGGCGCAACAACTGTTTGCCGCCGCCACGACGCATGCAACCGCGACCGTGTCCGTGCAACTACCACGTCCGCATTGTGAATCGCATGGCCTACAATGCTATCGTGCACTACCTACTACGGCGCAACGTACCGTTGAATCGCATCCCGATAGGTCTTCAACGTCCACGGACACCCATGAGAGCGTATCCGAATCGCTGTGGGACACGCGCAGCACCCCGAGCGCGTCGCGCTGCGCCGAGGCGAGGCCGGGGTGGCACGATCGCAACACGCACACGGTCGCGACGGGCTCGTTAAATAAATTGCGTTCCTCCACAACGTCTTTGATATCAAGCGTGTCTTACCCGATAAGTTGCAAGTTACAATTTCGTATAAAAGCAACGTTTAACTCGAGCGTTGAGCTATAAGTCATGGTTCTTGTCAATAAGCGTAAGCGCGAAGGGTCGCCAGATGCGCCCTCAGCTAAACGGGTCAAAGTTTCGACTGTGTGTCTCGGTGTTGATGGACAAATATGTCCATACAATAGCGTTGTACATAGAAATTCAACCACATCACGTTGCAAACCCTGTGACATTGCCTATGGCTCACAACATGCGAACACACTCACACGCACCTGTAATAAGTGCAATGAAGTCAAGGTGTTAACGCAATTTTCAAAATCCAAAAGCTGCGTTTTCGGAGTTGCAACCGTTTGCAAAGCATGCAATGCTGTGTGCACCCGCATGCGCCGAGAAACTCTACGAGGTTATCTTATGGACAAAGTCAAAGATTGCGAGGCTACAACAAAACGGCGTAAAAATAAAGGTCGAGATCATGCATTTGATCTGTCCTACGACGATTTGATTGCGTTGTGGCATCAACAACAAGGGCGTTGTTATTATTCTGGCATGCTCCTCGAACATAAACCGAATAGCAATTGGCAAGTCAGTCCCGAACGTTTGAATGATTGCCGCGGCTATGTGAAGGATAATGTGCGACTCGTTTGCCTTGAATTTAACAACCGCACCAAATGGACGTCAGACAAAATGAAATATGCGTTCTTGACGCCTCACCATGTCGACACAAAAACCGTTCAGCGCTTGGCGCACGAGGCTTTGCAAAAACGCCGTTGGAACAACAAATTTTCTGGAAGACCCGATAGGTTTTTACGAACCAAACAAGCAGACGATGGGAGTACAATGTACGAGTGCCGGAAATGTGACACGTTCTTACCGCGTGACGCGTTCCACAAGCATGTGAACAAAGGGTGCAAACGTTGCCAACGTGCGAGCCACCAAGCCTATCGTCAAACTTTACGGGGTAAATTGAACACTTTGTTAAAACATGCACAATCTCATACGAAGGAACGACGCAGCAAGAGTACACAACAACACCGAGACGATGGTACTTGCGAACTAACTCACGATGATCTTGTTGAAATATACAGAAAACAAAATGGTCAATGTTATTACTCCGGTGTAACATTAACTACGCATGGAGATTGGTGCATGTCGCTCGAACGCCTCAACCCGCTCAAATCTTACACTATTAGTAACAGTGTGCTGGTATGTCTTGAATTCAACGGGACAGATCATCGCGCACGCCATGGCGACCTATCTAAAGGTTCGGGGCACTGGAATAAACAAAAATTTAAAGCGGTGCAGCGCCATATGCAGCATCAAGCAGTCCCTCGATCAGAAACTCAAACCGACGCCAAAGGATTCATGCTTGAACCAGCCTTGTAATTGTAAAACGACGACACACGTATATTATTTTTTACAACGACAAAACAGCCTGGAGCGTCGTCGAGTTGGGATAACGTTTTATCAGATCCTCTATTTGATACAGCACATTGTCTTTCTTCTTCTCTTCGTGCGAGGCGCCAAAATGCTTCTTCTTGTCGCGGATGACGAACCGTTCGTAGAGGTTGAGGACCGCCGAGTTGTAGAGCAAGTAGATCCAGCCGGAGAGCGTGTAGGTGGGGTTGTTTTGCAGATTGAGCCACGTTACCTTGTTGTTGCGTATCGCCATGCCGATGCTGAGGCCGCTGTCGTTCACGATGCGGTGCCACCACCACGGTGCGTTCCACAGCACGTCGCCCTCCTCCAACCACACTTCGTAGCGCGGCAGACGCTTGATAATGTCGGGCACGGTGTCGAGCGGCACGTCGGGGCCGTCAAAAAGACTCTGCGCATGGATGCCACTCCTAGCCACACGCCCTTTCAGAAACGCACTGTAGCGCGGATCGATGAGCGTCCAGTGCTTGCGTCCTTTGACTTGACAGAAAAAGTTGCCACTGCCGCCCGCGTGAATGTTCGAGCCGGTCGTGCGCTTGCCCTCCGCATTCACACCAATGAACAGATTCGCAATGTGAATGTTGCGCAGATTCGTGCTCTTGAGCGTGCCGACGAGCTTCTCGTATTGCACTTCAACATCGCCAAAGAGTTTGGGCGCGTGGTTGAGAATCGTGTGGTTGTTGTTGATGTAGCGCGGTTCTTCAATGCGCGCGACGAATTGGCGGAACGACATGGCCTCCATATTGAACTTGCCGTTTGCGTCAAAGCCCACCGGGTTGACTTGAAAGTCGCCGAGGATCGTAGCGAGGTAGGGCAGGTTCCAACGCTTCACCGCACGACTGTCCTTCATCATGCCGCGAATGACGACAGGACGGCGGTAGTGGTTGGACGCGCGAAGGAAGGCGACGTCGGTGAGCTTGTCGGCATCGAGCGTCGGTATGGGCGTGGCTGTAGTGGGAGGACGTTTGGCAATGTACTTGCGTAGTACGTGCCGTTCAAAACGGCAGAGCCAACGCTCCGTGCGCGCGACGCCAACATACTTGTTGAGCAAAAAGAGAAGCGCAAAGAGCACACGTTCATACCACGTCAAATACATCATGACAGGTGTGTCTGCTGTTCTCAACAGCAGAAAAGAAAGTGAATCGAGTATACGCAAAAAAACGGACTTCATTTCGCCGCGGTCACCCACGTGTCCAAGGCGACGGCAAGCGTATGCACTACAGCGTGGGCACGTAGTAGGCCCATGTATTGAAGATACCACTGTTCACGTTCGGTAAACGTATAGGCCGGTAAACAGGTAATCACACTACCGACGATGCCCGCACTCATGAGTGTCGTGAGCACAATACGTCCCACGACGCCCAAGCCCATGCGGTGACTCAGGTATTTGCCGGTGGCGTTCATGAGACCTAAATAGAGGGGTGCCATGAGCGTGTAGTCGCGGTATCGAAAGCGTAGTTTCTCGCGCGGATACCGACCGACCGTGGCAAAGAAGGGCAACACAATTGGCGCTGACGAGCCGATCAAAAAGGCCTGTAGGTAATTCATGTCAACACCACTTGGTTTTAGTGGAGGTTAAAAAAATGCGCCCATTCTTGAGCTCACTTTATGTCTTGTTGGGTGTACCTTGCACATGCGATGAGCGCGACGCGAAAGTATCACAAATTCCACAGAGAGAATGATGGCGCGATCTTGCCCTCCTCACTCTCTCCCACCTCTCCCTATTCCCGTAGCGCCACACCGCGTTCCGCGCGACAACGACGCGGATCTCGTGCCTCGTACAGTGCAACGCCCCGTAGCAGGACGGCCTCGTCCACACCGACGCGGCGACGCACCAAGACAAAGAAGGGCGACGAGTCCATCTTGGATCAATATCGCGTGCCGATTCTCGCGGCCGGTGGCCTCTTGATTCTGGGCGGTGCCTTTTACATGTACAGGCGTAGCCAACAGCCAAAGGAAGAGGACGATGAGAGTGGTCTCAATGAAAGTGAGGCGCTCGACGAGACACTGCCACCGATGGGCACGCCTCGCCAAGAACCGCAGGCAGCGCGTGAAGTGCCACTTGTGCCCTTGGTCGTCGCCGGACGCATTCAACCGTTCTTTGCGGCCATGGTGAACCAGCGACCGGTAATACTCATGCTGCGACAGGACGGTACCATCGACGTGCAGAGTCTACAGGCGTTCCAACAGCGCCCGCGCGATCGCCCACTACGTCGTGTTTTTGTGGGCAATGTGGCTGCCATGAAAGCGGATCCGAGCGTGTTGAACACGGTGAAGAGTGTGCCGTTTCAAGTTCGCGCCGGTGAAACGAAACAGTGGATGCTGAGTGTGCAGCCGGAAGGGCGATTCTTCTCGTTTGTCGTGCAAGATCCGCAAACTCGGCAAGAGATGAAGGCGTTCACCTTGAATTACGTCGACGCGCAGGGACGCGAGAACGAAGTGGTGATTGCCGGTTCGCCTGATCACCAACGGCATAGTACGGCCGCACATCCGACGCCGCCTGCTGCTGCAGCGCCACAGCCGCAAGCGCCACCGCCACCGGGGCAAGACTACGATATTGCGAATGTCAGGGAGGCGGCAGCCGTTGCGAGTGGCCAACTCTCGCAGCAAGCTCCCACCACATCGTCGTCGGCGTGGGGTAGTAGCCAGCCACCGCCGCACGTCATGAATGATCGTCCACAGGATACGCGCACAGGGCGCGGTTCGCGGCAGGAATCCGAGTTCGCCTATCCGCCATCGCCGACGGGCGCCCCCAGGGACCCGACTGAACGCGTCCAATTTTGAGGTGCAATAATCTCACTGGTACGGCAACGTCACAGCCAACCATCGTCATGCCAAAACGTCGCGGTGCCGCGGCGCGCAAAAAGAGTGGGGATCTGTACAAGGGCCAGGGTACTTTTGTCATTCCCAAGTTGCCAAAGTACATTCCAGCGTTCTTTGAGTATCTTGGCAACACGTTCAACGAGAGCTACGAAGACATGTTGCATGTGTTTGAAGACAATTGGGAGTCGTTCCAGGCCACCGGAAAGCCACGCAAGAAGCGCGCGCCCAAAGCCAAGACCACAAAGGAAACAACAACGTCGGACCTTGCAACCTCGTCCACGATGGTCGGCGGCGGTGAAGAGGATGTGGTGGACAAGTTGAAACACGCGGCCGTCGTCTCCAAAATTCTCGAGGCGAACCGCGAGCAGGTGGAGAGTGGCGCGTCGCTCATGTCGTACGCACGTGATCGCAACAGTAAAGTGGACAATGCGTACAACGATTTGATCGATGCGCTCGACCAAGGCAACAAGACCGGTGCGGTGGATTATGCGAACGAACTCTATGGTTATGCCAAGGTACCCGAGACGGAGTTGGATATCTACCAGGAACAGAGCACCTTGTAAGATTTTGTCGAAAACAAGCCAATGTGCCTGGTTGTTTTTTTTTTGTACGTCGCCGATCCGGTCAGATGAGCAGTGCGAAGAAGGCTCAAGAGACGGTGGAGCGACTCCGGGAGCACGTCGTGAAAGAGGGTCGTAAACGCAATCAAAGCCGCAAAAAGAAAAAACGCAAGGCGGTGGTGAAGGGCTGGACGTTGGCCATTTACTCGTTGGTAGTGCAGTGGCACAATTACGCGCAAGTCATGAGTGCACAGCACGATGTGGCGGCAGAAATGCAACGCCAACTGCATTGGGGCCTCACCGTGCCGAGTATTGTTTTTACGACGCTGAGTGGCGCCGGTGGTGTGGGCACCGCGTCACTTTTCAGTGGTAGCAACTCGACCAGCACGGCCAACTCAAGCGTGCAACAAGGTCTCACAATAGCCTCCACGGCGTTGTCTATTTTTGCAGCGCTGTTCATTGCCATGATTGCCGCCGTGACGCCGGCGGCCAACGCAGAGGGGCACCGCGTGAAGGGCAAGGATTACGATCTGATGGCGCGACGCATTCAAACCGAACTGGCAACGCCGAAAAAAGAACGCATGGTCGGTAGTGACTATGTGAAGAGTCTGGTTGCCTCATATGAGGAACTGGTCGAGAAGAAACCGTATATTTCCAAAGCGAAACGCCTCGCGCCACACAATGAACTCGATGTGCCTGACGTGATGGGCAACGACGAGGAAGACGACGAGTCGCCGACGCCCACGTCACAAGAGCAGGTCGACGATGACGACGACAAACCGGTCAAACCGCCCACCGCAGACACCACAACCGAGACGACGTCGTCGCCGCGCGAACGTAGTCGCAGTGTGTCCACGCCCAACGGAGGCGGAGGAGGACGTGATCGTAGTACGAGCGAACTCGCTGCCATGAGCAAGTCGTTGCAGCGTATGCAGCGCAAGCGCACCAAAATCATTGACTATCCCAAACTCACCGTATCCAACACACCGATGGACGCCAAGACCGAGGCGAGCAAGGTAAAGAGTCTTCAACGTGAATTTGCCAAGCGCAACAAGAAAGTATCGCCACAGCGCGAATGGGTGTTGAAGCGTCTAAAACAGAACAAGGAGGAACAGGCGTCGTCGCAATCAACGTGAGTGTCGTGGCGAAAGGTTTGGGACGTGTTCTTTGCGTTTGTGTTTTACTCCGCGCTCGCCCATCATGAGCAGCACCACATCCACGCCACCGCTCTCTCTCGAAGAGAAGCGCACTGTACTCATACCCGTCGCGCCGCCGCGCATCGTCGCCAACAGGATTCGCAAGTTGTTTGAGCATCTCCACGGCGACGAGGGTGTCAGCGAAGCCAACCCTGAGGACACGTCACAACGCCTCCTCACGCAAGCGCTACCGCCGCCGCCCGTGTATACGACGTTCAGCCGCACGCCGCTCGACATGATGTACTTTTCCGTGCTCTGTGCCGAACGCAACGGCAGTGAACTGGGCGCGTTACGCGCCGTGGAGGACTACGACGGATTGACGGTGGAAACAGAGCCGCACGCGTTCGGCTGGTACAACGTCATGACGGATTCGTGGACGCGCGATAATGAGTATCTCTCCCCCGACCTTGGCCGTTGTCAACGCCATTGCATCGATCTCTGTGACGCTGTGATTGCGTTTCAATCGCGGCGCAACCCCGACAGCGCCACCCATCGCGCGTGTCAATACGCCGTGTACGGCCAATACGACAATGCAACGCCGTTGAAGTCGCCGATCGTGCCGTACGACAATGTGCAGGTCGTGACCGCCGGAACAAAACCCGTACTTGTCATATGGGATCTCGACCAACACAAAGACGCGTTCGAACTCTCGCATCAAGTGGCGCGCTGGTTGGTGCGCGTGAAGGCGCAAGATCTCTTTATCAGCGGTGTCACGCAACCTGGGTTTGAAGAGCACGTCTATCGATTGTTCATGCGCGCGTTCCGCTACTGGGAGGATCCATACGCCAGTGGTATTCACATGGATATGTTCCCACCGTCGCTCGGTGTGACGCCACAGGATTTTTTGAATCTCGAACCGGAAAAAACAATGCGCTAAACCGCAATGTCTTGATGTCAAAACAAAAAATACCTCGGTGAAGGTAGTTTTACGTATGTATATGCTCGCGATCCGCTGACCAACGCAGAAAAAAAGTCATGCCAGGCTCCGCGTATTACGCAGCTGGGTACAAGACGCCAGTCCTTACTATACACTGGCGGTTTTAAAGTCAATCACGGCCTCTTCCTCACCCCACGTCAACACCGTCACCAGTACGACCTTGTTGTCGTCGTCTGCGAACGCTTGAAACGCCATGGCGATGCCGTCGCCAAGGCCGTCTTCGGGTAGGCGGACGTTTTCTTTCGTTTTGCCCTGCGTGTCGAGCAAACACATCATATTCATATCATTGGCGTCAATATCGATGAGTTCGTACTCTTTCTTACTCAAAATCGGCTTTTGCATAGTGTGCGTGGTGGGACAAATGTCTTCGTATTTGCGTTGCGTAAAGACATCGACGCCGACAAAGTGAATCTTGGCATGACCGTGCTTGCCCGTTTTGCTCACACTACGCTGAATGATTTTACAAGGACGCGCTTTGAGCATGGCGTGATCGCCTATTTTGATCGTACTGGCTTTGACCGGGATGGTTTTCTCGCTCATTGTCACGCACGGACTGATAGAGTATCTGGTACTGGTGATTGAAATTTATCATAATTGCTTGACGCACCTCCTGGCGAAAATAGAGCAGTCATATACATGGATCAAAAAAATAGTGCCTTGTAACACATTGTTGTGTAGTATGAATCTCAAAGGGCCGTACACGTGGGACTATTTCAAGTCGCAGTTCGCCACCAAACACACCAATAGCGCGTTTCGCTTGAAGCGCAAGCCGGAGGTCGAAGCAAAATACCAGACGTATTTGGCGCACGTCGCGAAGGAAAGTCCCTCGCTCACCGCCCACCTCATCAAACAGTTCTATTTGACGCCAAAGCGACGACCGCTCTCCATCGATCCGAACCTCTTTCCGTACGATCTGGCACCACGCCTCTACCATTGGGTGCTCTGGGTGCATCCCGAACACAAGACGCCGACGTTTCCGGTCATTGACACGCTCTTGCGCACGTATTTTGACGGCTTCAACAGTCTCATCAAAACGGACCCACGTGTTGAGTTGGTGTGGTTTCGTAACGCCAAGGACAAACAATCGGTCAAAACGATAGACCACTTTCACGTCATTGTGCATATCCCGCCACACACGCAACCACCCATGCCAGAGTTGCCCCCGTCACCACCGACACCGCGGCGCCGACAGGCCCGATCTCAGCGGACCCAGCAACCGCGCACCTTCTCTGACGAGGGGGGTTGGCATACACAGACGACGCGTTCTCGGTCGCGACCGCGGTCGCGAAGCAACCTGGCGCAAAGCGCTGGGAGCAGTCTGGCTCCGGCTGACCAAAGAGCTGGTCGACGCCGACCGTGATGCGATTGTATGGTGTAGAAATGAATCTCAACTAGTGTACAGCGTCTTATAAGCATGCGTCATTGTTGTGGTGTGTTGGGCATGGTCACGGCGCGGTCGCCACTGCGAGCGCAGTCTGTGGTGCGCACACTACACGCGTTGCAACATCGCGGCTACGAGAGTGCCGGTTTGGCCTATGCCTCCAGCGCCCTAGGCGCCCCAGCCCATCTGACCGTCGACAAGGGGATTGGCTTGGTGCGGAAGGTGTTTCCGAAGGACACGTATACGTGGGCGCAGCAGGTGACCCATGCGATCGGCCACGTGCGCTACTCGACCGTATCGAAACAGCCGAGTATGGAGGCACAGCTGGCGGAGAGCCAACCGCTTCAAGCACAGACGGCCTCGGGTATCACGTTTGCCGTGGCGCACAATGGCAACGTACCCAACATGCGCGCAGTGTGTGAACGTTTTCACCTGGTGCTCGACTTTAATTCGGATACGGTGGCGATCGTCGCCTGTCTGAAAGCACTCTTCGATAAGCACGGTTCCTGGTACAAGGCGTTTGCGAACTTTTTGGAGCATGTCGCCGGCTCGTATTGTCTTGTGATCGCCACCCCGAACGCGGTGTATGCCATGCGTGATCGTTATGGGATACGTCCACTCTACCTCCTTGAAGACAGTGAGGGTGTGATGGTCGCGTCCGAAAGTGTCGCCTTTGGCGCGCGGCGGCAGTCTCAGGGTTGCTCGATGCGACCCGTTCAACCGGGCGAAGTCGTACAATTGACACCCGGTGCAAAGGCGCATACACTCTATCAACATCCCTCCTTACCACCACAAGCGTTCTGTAGTTTCGAAAGCATTTACTTTATGCACTATCAGTCTGAACTGAAAGGCGACACACGTGTGGCGAACGTGCGCTACGCCCTCGGGAAAGCACTCGGTGAGGCGGAGCACCACCCACTACCGAAGGACGCCTTGGTGGTGGGTGTGCCCAAAACCTCGATTCCCGCGGCCCAGGGCTATGCCGAGGCCGTCGGTCGGCCCTTCGCGCAAACACTCCTTCAACGGAATACCGGGGTGATGCGGACCTTCATCTTGCCGACCAAACAACAACGCCAACAGGCATGCGATCGTAAATTTGTGTACGACGCGGCGCGTATTCAAGGCGCCACCATCTACTTGATTGACGATTCTATCGTACGCGGTACCACGATGCATAGTGTCGTGGCGCGCTTGCGCACCTACGGTGCCGCCGCAGTGCACGTACGCGTTCCGTCGCCCATCATTCGCGCGCCGTGTTACTTTGGTATAGACATGGCGACCCGCGAGGAGATGGTGTCGTATCCGAATCGCGATGCGGCGGCGATTGGTAAACAGCTCGGTGTGGACAGCTTACGCTATCTGGCGCTCGACACGTTAAAAGTCATTCTGGGCAAAAACAGCACCGTGTGCACGTCGTGTTTTACAGGCAAATACAATAAAGATCTATTCGATTGGTAACAACATGTGAAGCCACGTTGCCAACTCGTCGCGTACAAGCGTTTGCCAATAGTCTTTCATGTCTGGATACTCGAGAAGTTCGCGCATGATGGAATTCTGTTTCATATCGTGCGGAAGCCTGTCCAAAAAGGGAAGCCATTGGTGTTTGGGTTCGAGGCGGGTCAAAATCATGTCAAAAATTTGCGGCTTAAAGCGACACACGCGCGGGTGGCGCAGCAGCACTTGCGCGATGGCATAATCACCCTTGATGCACGCCTCGCGAAAAAGCATATTGTCAATCACTGACGGATCACTCCCGTGCGCAATGAGCAACTCGGCAAGGGTGACGTGATGATGTTGACACGCGAGTCGCAGTGGCATGCGATGATACGACAAGGGTACGCCAGCTCTCATGTGAGTGTTGATGCGCCTGTCGGACAACAGGAGCTTGACCACCTCGACGCGCCCGTAGCGACAAGCGAGACGCAATGGATCGCCATGTTTGGCATTCGGATCAGCGTGTCCATTTGTGAGGAGGAGGCGCACCACATCTGCACATCCGCGCTCGCACGCCTGTATTATGGCTTCGTTTTCGCGGGCGCGCGCGTCCACCCGCTTGTCTTTCAAAAGCTGCGCCACGATGCGAGGGTGGTTCGTGCGACAGGCGAAACGCAAAAGCGCATTGTCGTGCAGGGCGGGGTTAAAATGTCTATCGTGTAAGAAACAGGCCACTGTATCGTAATGCCGTTTCGCCATCGCACGCTGTACCGCGATCAACAGATCGACGCAAAAGCCACCATGGTTTAAACGCGCTAGATACGTGTCGTCGTGTTGTAACCACCGCACGACAGCAGTATGGCCGTTCGACAGTGCTGGACAGACGCCATCGTCACAGTCTACCACCTTAGGGTACAACGCGCGCATGTGCTGCGCAGCGTACACGTCGCCATGTGCACACAACGTGGCAAAAATGGTAGGCACCTGATGCGCTTTCGCATCGTGCACAAGAAGGTGATGCAAACGAAAACAGGTGTACACGAGCTGGCGCACCGTAGTTGCGGTGGACAGGCGTTGAATCACAAACTTGAGGGTATCATCTGAGAGCTTGAGCATCGCGAAGGCATCCGTATTATCTGGACACAACGACCGTTTTTAGGCAAAATATGTCACTTGTGCGACGCATTATCCAACCCGAAAGCATGTGTTACAGCGGTGTCGAACAAGTCAAATGGCATGGGTTCGTCAATCATTAACGTGCCGTCGTCATCTAGTGTTTTTAAGTGTTGAATGAGACGGTGTAATTGTGCTTCGTCTAGACTTAAGAGCGTGCTAACGCATTTCGTATGGGGCAGTATCCAGCGATCTGGATGGTTCGAAATCCAAATTTTACCCATGAGTAGCGGCGAGCCCACGTTAAGTGTAATGTCTGGGGTTTCATAGTCTTTTGCTGCCACATCATAGAGACAGTTGATATTTGCCATGTACGCATCGGTCTGTCGCTGAAAATCGAGTTCCATATACCTGTGACTGTAGTTGCCATCAAAAGGTGACAGACTATGAAGGACAGACCACACATTCGCATCATACCCGACACGAATGGGATCCACCATAGCCGTTTCATACTCACGTAGCAGTTGCTTGCGTAGGGTGTCGTTTTGCAATTGGCAATAGCGAATCATGGCGATCTTGTCTTTGGTCGACAAGCTCTCAAAGAGTGCTTTTGCATTCGCAGACATCTGGCGGTAGTTACGGGAAATGACATAAAGTAAAACGTGAGAAATGGACCAATCTTCACAAATATACAACGTTGTGTTGTTGTATTATTATATTACTCGTTTTCGACTTGTCGAGGCGGTACTTGTTGTTGACGTCGAGAGTATACCCAGCGCAACACGGCCAGCGTGCACACCAACAGCGCCGACACTACGATAGTAACACGGTAGGATGGGAAAAGCACATTGGCTAATACGTGACCGAGCGCCACCACCGAGCCAGAGATGACGATCTTGACACTGGCAATGCGACGGGCACGCGCCACCATGGCAGACCAGCTGACGTTGGGCAATGTGAGCAGACGTGCAATCGGTCGCACGAGCTGTCTGAACGTGTCGTACACGTCGCCGATATCGATGAGATGAAGGTAACTCATCACCTCGGCGTAGAGCGTGCCAAACCATGCAAAGACGGGGTGTAGCACGCCATACAACCCCCGCAAGTAATGGGAAATGCGCAGGTAAGGCAGTTGAAATTTCTTACCCAAATGCTCCATCACAAATACGATCATGGCGCTGGCCAAAACGTAGTTTACCGTTCTGGCAGACGGTAACAGCGCGCTCAAGGCCGCAATGAGCTTCACCTGATGCAAGGATGTCATGGTCGTGTGTAGTGCATCCTGCTTCTTGGCAGCAAACTTGCCGAACGACGCCAACACACGCGTGGCCAGTACTTCACTCTCGGGATAATTGCTCACATAGACGAGGAGCAGGATCAGTAGCGTGCACACGAGCGTTAGCAAGAATTTGGTGCCACACATGACGGTTTATGTATGTCTGGACAAAGAGGTTGATATCGCATGTTTCGCCGAAGGTGTTAGGGTCTCGGTGGCGAAACGTACCTACGCCACCGAGCACTCATTTTTTTTCAGTTGCATTACTGTCTGGCACAACGTTACACGCACACCGTCACCATGACTACGACACTGCCGCCGTTAAAAATGGAGGATGTGAATGAGCAGAACGATTGCTTCACCTGGCTCAAGAACGGCACATGTCGTCATGGAGCCAAGTGTTACTACGCACACGAGGAAGACAAGAAGAACTCGGCACCGGATTGTTTTGCGTGGGTGGCGACGGGGCGTACGTGCGAGTTTGGTACGGCGTGTCGTTTCAAACACGAGACGACCAAGGAGAACAGCGTACGCAAGGATTGCCACGCGTGGGCCGACCACGGCTACTGTCGCTTTGGCAATCAGTGCATGTACGCACACGACCTGGACAAGAAGGGTGAACAGAAGGACTGTTACAGCTGGATCCACACGGGCGGCTGTGATCGCGGCGATGCGTGTTACTACAAGCACGATTCGGACAAGGCCAAGACGGGCAAGCGCAAGGATTGCTTCGCGTGGTTGGAGCGCGGTAGTTGTCGCAACGGCGATGGCTGCCGATACGCCCACGATCTCGACAAGAAGCCGAGCGTGGCGTACAAGCCGACGCGCAACAAGCGTGCGCCCATGTCGAATGCAGTAGTGTACACCCAGTCCGTCAACGAGGCCATCCGCAAGCTCACGCCGTACGTCGTGGGGGAAAAGGGGGACACGACGGTGCGCATGATGTTCATACTCAAAATGCGCGACACGCTCAGCAGCGTGGACACTTCGGCGTTCGACACGTTCAAGACCATCTTTGACGATGTGACCGTGCGCTGTGTCGGACCGGCCACCGTCTGCTACGCCTTTCTGAACGAGCACGGCACGCTGCTCAAATCTATCAAGAGTTGCTCGGCCGACTAAACATGTTCAAACGTGTTCCTGTACATTTTATTTTTGTACGATAACCGTGCCCATAGTTTGCACAGAGGGGAGGAGAGTGTGCACGACTTTGACGTCTTGCGGTGGCACAATGAGCACCATACCGACGCCACAGTTGAACACCCGTCGCATTTCGGCGTCGCTGATATGTCCTTGTTTTTGGAGGAACTGAAAGATGGGCGCGAACGTAAAATCACTACGCCATGCCACCGCGAGATGATCTGGCATCATGCGCGGCACGTTCTCTTCAAACCCACCACCGGTAATATGACTCAGTCCGTGTATCGCCACGCCTGCCTTGTTTAATGTGTGAATGTCCTTCAAATAGCTGGTGTGCGTAGCGGCGAGTTGGGCAATCTGTTCGTTCGTGAGCGTCATGTGTTTGGTAATGTGCCGAATGAGCGAGTAGCCGTTCGTGTGCGGGCCGGACGACGGCAACCCGAGCACCACGTCACCCTCGCGAATCCCTGTCTTGCCGTCAATAATCTGGTCGCGCTCCACAACGCCAACCATCGTGCCCACCATGTCGGTCGCAATCGTCAAGCGCGCACCCGGATCGCGGTACGGATTCGGTTCGGCGTTCGCGTACACGTCGGGCATTTCAGCCGTCTCACCTCCGATCAACACGCACCCGGCCGCGCGACACGCCTTTGCGATACCCTTCACGAACGCACCGACGTGATGCGAACGAATGTGTCGTGTCGCAAAGTAATCCAGAAAGAACAGCGGACGGGCGCCCTTCACGAGGCAATCGTTCACACAGTGATTCACCAAGTCGCGACCGAGCATCGCATAGCCCACCTCCGGGTCGTAGTGCTTGAGGACAAAGAGCGATTTGGTGCCGACGCCGTCAATGCTGGTGACCAACACGGGGTCTTTGTAGCCGAGTCCAGCGAGTGCGTAGAGCCCGCTAAAATCACCAAACCGACTGATCGTGTGCTTGTCGAACGTCGATTCGACGTGCTTCTGAATGTGCGTCACGACGCGGTTTCCCTCGTTGATATTAACACCGCTGAGCTGATAGACATTACTTTCCAAGCCAATGTCGCGTCGATAATACACCGGCCCTTTGACTTGCTCTAGAATTGCGTTCACTTCTGAGGCGGCCGCTTGCGTGGAGACAGACGAGCGACATAATAGGCCCACCGTTCGCGATCGCCCCGACACGCCTGTACATGGCCCGAGCATCTGAAAATCAGCGTAGATGGCTTGCAGATGGGGATGGTTTTCCAAGTACGACGGTGAAAAGTGAGGCGGCAACGACAGTGTGGCCTCCTTAACGCTTGGTTCGGCAGGATAGCCGTTCGGCACGACATATTTGATCACACAGGCGTCGCTGGACCAACGTAATGTTTGCTTGCACAATGTACCCTTAACGATCGCCTTAAAGACGTCAACCAACTTGGTCTCGAGCAAGGCCAACGCCACAATGCATTCGGGATCGCCAAATCGCACATTGTACTCGATAATCTTGATGGGCGACGATTCACCCTTCTTGAGTTGGCGCACTTTCATAAAACTGCCGTACAGGATGCCCCGATAGGGTTGTGTATCGGGGTCGTCTTCGAACTTTTCTAGGATGATGTCTGCGTTGATGCTCTGACACAGTTTAATATCTTCGTCCGTTAGAAACGGCAAGCGGCGAGGATGCACACTGGTGATGGCACCCATTGAGCCGGTGTTCGGACCTTTGTCGCCGTCGTAGGCGCGCTTGAAATCTTGTATGGGCGGCATGTGCTGACAGGTATTCCCATCGGTGAACGTCATGAGGGAAAACTCGTCACCGCGCAGCCGTTCCTCGACCAACACCGCTTCGCCTTGTGCGAGCATACGCTTGCCAAAGTCATAGCCTTCGTGCCAGGTGCGCGCGTCGTCGCACACCCACACACCTTTGCCACCGTGCAAACCGTCACCCTTCACCACCACATTTGGTTTGTGTTCGGCAAGGTAATCGTGAAAGGCTTGTTCGTCGCCCGGATTGAACACGCGATAGTTTGGGTTGTGATAATTCAAGCCGTGCGTACCCACACGTTCGCGAGCGTACGCTTTGCTCGTCTCGAGTTGGGCGAGCGCTTTACGCGGTCCAATGCATCGGGTGTTGTATTCATCTTCGAAGCGATCCACCACACCTTCCGCCAGGTACTTTTCCGGTCCGACAAACACCATGTCAAACATGCCCGCTTTGGCCAGTGCCCACATGCGCTCTTCACTTTCAATGCGTTTGGCAAACCGCCAAATGGGACGCGGTCGCGGCTTTGTTTTTGTCGTCGTCGTCTCAAAGCTACGATCAAACACGAAGAGCGCTGTATCCGCACCATGCAGGGCTTTCGCAACAGCATACTCGCGGCCGCCTGCGCCCAAAATGAGAATTGTCGTAATGGTGCTCATGGTGGGTGTGTTTGTAAGAGGTAAAAGTGAAACGGTATTTTAGACGAAAGCTTTGCATTACATGGCAAGGCGTCGTTGGTCGAAAAGTATGGCGAGTGACAACGACGATTACGACAACTTTCGCATTGCGATGCGCGTGATGGACCACGATCAGTTTCCTTCCGAGAGCGAAGACATGGATAATATGCGGCGATTGCGCGCGGCAGGCGTACCGTTCAACACACCAGGTGTATTGCACTCTTACGCTCAGAGCAGCAAGGAACAGTATACTACGGTTACACCACAAAAGTACAAAACGATTAGCCGCTGTACGTGCTTTCCGACGCAAAAAAAGTGAATTGCGTTTGTCTTTTTTGCCTAAATCTCTCGTGTACATGTATCCCCTCATCTTATCGCGCCACTATGACATGCGTCTTGTACTCATTCCAACACAACGAGACCTTTGGCGAATTTATGCAATACAAGGTGCAAATGGTGCCAGGCGCTCTCGTTGATACGAAGCGACTCGTCTCCCTGTTAACACCGCCCCATTACAAACACATTCCAAATTACCGAGGAGTGCCCGAACACTGGGCACGTGCCGGTCCGCTACCCCAGCGTGTGACACCGTGGTGCACGAACATGCTCGACATTCTGCACAAGTGTGGGTTCACCGAGGTGACGCGCATTGAAAAAATACGCGTGGCTCCACACACCGAAATCATCATTGATCCCATGTTGGAATGCATTTACACGACCGACACGTCGTGGTCCCAATCTAGCGACAGGCGCGATGACAGTGCCACGCCGGTGGATAATCTCGTCGAGGCGAACACCACGTTGCAGCTCGGCTTTGACGACGCGGATTTGCGCTACTACACCAACCTCTTTCAACAGACTCTTAAACGCGCGCCAACACAAATTGAACTCGTCGATCTGGCGCAAAGCAACTCGGAACATTCGCGACATTGGTTTTTCAAAGGTGTGCTTCAAGACGCGCTAGGAAACGCGTTACTCAACGGTCGATCGCTCTTTGACCTCGTCCAGGACACACAAAAACACACGACCAAGGCCAGTAAGAGTGCGTTTTGTGACAATGCGAGTGCGCTCCAAGGCTATAGCATACCTTACTTGGCTGTCGATGCCGAGTTGCTATGCTATACGGTGCGCCCCAATCAGCTGTGGCATCCCACGTTCACCGCGGAAACGCACAACTTTCCCACCAGTGTTGCGCCATTTGAAGGTGCCACCACCGGTGTCGGCGGGCGCATCCGAGACCAACATGCCATCGGACGCGGCGGCCTCGTCATTGCTGGCACTGCGGGCTACTGTGTGGCGAATCTCGGTGACCTTGCAGACAATACCAAACCACTCACGCGTGCGGCGCGCATCCTGATTGAGGCGAGCAACGGTGCGAGTGACTACGGCAACAAATTCGGCGAGCCGATCATCAACGGATTCTGTCGTACGTTTGAACAAACACTCGCTTTGCGCCCAGATACCGGTAGCCTCATAGATTTGGCTGGACCGAATCAACTCGAACGCATCGCCTGGCACAAACCCATCATGTTCAGTGGCGGCGTCGGACAAGTGCACGACGCACACGTACACAAAGCAACGCCGACGGTGGGTGATCTGGTCGTCAAACTCGGCGGTCCGGCCTATCGCATTGGACTGGGCGGTGGCACCGCGAGTAGTCGCGCGCATAACACGGCTCACGAAGACGTCGATCGCGCAGCGGTACAGCGTGGCGATGCAGCCATGGAGAACAAACTCAATCGTGTCATACGCAGCTGTATCGAATTCGGAGCCGATAACCCGATTCGTAGTATTCACGATCAAGGTGCGGGTGGCACGGCGAACGTGACGAAGGAGATTGTGCATCCACAAGGTGCCACCATTCAGTTGGACAGCGTCAAACTCGGCGACGCGTCCCTGACACCGCTCGAAGTCTGGATTAGCGAATACCAGGAACAAGATACGGTGTTGATTCGGCCAGAAGCGCGAGACACGCTCAACCTGTTTTGCACGCGTGAAGGTTTGCCGATGGCCGTGATTGGCGAGGTGGAAGATAGCGGTCGTATTCAGGTGAAACAACACGAGACCACGTTGGTCGACCTGCCGCTGAAGGCGGTCGTTGGCGATGGCATGCCACGCAAACGGTACACTGTCGCACCGGCACCACGCGTCAGCCACAATCACGTCGATACCTACACCATATCGTACGCCGATACCGTTCGGGCCGTGCTGAAACGCGTCTTTGCGTTACCGAGTGTCGGCTCGAAGCGCTTCCTCACAAACAAGGTCGACCGTAGTGTGAGTGGGCTAGTGGCACAACAGCAATGTGTCGGTCCGTATCAGACACCCGTCGCCGACTACGCGCTCGTCGCACAATCGCATTTTGGGCTGACTGGCATTGCGACAGCCAATGGCGAGCGACCACTGATCGGCTTGACGAACCCGGCCGCGATGGCGCGTATGGCTGTGGGTGAAATGCTGACCAATTTGATGTTTGTCGGCGTGCGCAGTTTGTCAGACGTTCGCTGTGCCGGCAATTGGATGTGGCCATCGCCCAAAAGCGATCCGCACGAAGCGCACGCACTCTACACGGCCTGTGTTGCCATGTGCGATACCGTGAAAGCGCTCGGCATTGCATTGGATGGCGGTAAGGACAGCCTCTCCATGTCGTATACGGATCACACCACTGGCACTACGACCAAAGCACCGCGACAATTAGTGATGAGTGGCTACGCGGCGGTGCCCGATATTCGCGTCAAAGTAACGCCCGACTTGAAAGGCGACGCAGGGAACAAACTGATCTTTGTGGACCTTGGCGCACGCCAAATGCGCATTCAGGGTAGTGCGCTGGCGCAAACGGAAGGTGAGATTGGTCACAATAAAGTACCTGATCTCGACGCGCCGGAACGTCTCAAACACGTCTTCAACACGATGCAAACGCTCTTGCAAAAGGGTCTCATTCTCGCCGGTCACGACCGTAGTGACGGCGGCCTCATCACGACGCTTTGTGAAATGGCGATGGCCGGTAATGTGGGTATGGTCGTGGAGTTGCCGTGGTCGTGGTCTAGAAGCAACCCCAAGCACGACGTGTTTACCATGCTCTTCAATGAAGAATTGGGTGTGGTGGTGGAAGTGCGTCCTGACCATGCCGATGATGTCGCCACCCAACTGGGCGGTATTGTGCTGGGCACCGTCACCGATCACGACTCGGTTCGCATACGCTGGCAGGACGAACACGGCTGGCACGCGTTTGAAGAGCGCCTGTGGACACTACGCAAGTGGTGGGAACGCACGAGTTACGGTCTCGAAAAACGCCAAGCGAACGCCGAGGTCGTCGCCCAGGAATGGCGTACACTAACCAACCCGGTATGGCGAGGTGGCCAGGCACACCTCCACATTGCCGATTACAACACGCGTTCGCGCTTCACCTGTTCCGCGACAACAACGCCGCTCGCCATTCCGAAACCACTGAGCGAACCGCCTTGTGTCGCCATCTTTCGCGAGCAGGGCTCAAACGGCGACCGTGAAATGGCGAGTGCCTTCGTGATGGCGGGCTTTCGCGTCGTCGATGTGAGTGTGCACGATCTCTACCAACAGGACGATCCACGCTTGGACATGTTCCGCGGCATTGCCTTTGTCGGTGGCTTTTCCTACGCCGATGTGGGCGGCAGTGCGTTTGGTTGGGCAAAGGCGCTCCAAGAGACGACGCACGTGCGCAACGCACTGGAGACTTTTCGCAAACGCCCCGATACCTTTTCGCTCGGCGTTTGCAACGGCTGTCAACTAATGGCGCGGTTGGGCTGGGTGCCCGAGGCGACGCTCGAGCGCAACGACTCGGGCCGATTCGAAAGTCGCTTTGTGCAGGTGCAGATACGCAAGTCGCCCGCCATCATGCTCCGCGGTCTCGAAAAAAGTACACTGGGCGTGTGGGTGGCACACGGTGAAGGCAAGTTTAGCGTGAAACGGCAACACGACATTAAAGAGTACGCACCGCTCCGTTATTACAAATACGGCAGAGGCGATACCGCGACGGAAACCTATCCGTACAACCCCAACGGCTCGCCACAGGGTGTCGCGGCGCTGTGCTCACCGGATGGGCGCCACTTGGCCATGATGCCGCACCCCGAACGTAGTTTCCTCACATGGCAATGGCCTGTTCCCGCACCGTGGGTGCCGCAGTTGCCGAGCAGCGACGACGACAAGCCGCTGAGTCCGTGGTTCCGCCTCTTTCAGAATGCCTATGGGTGGTGTGCCGAGTAAGATATAAACACAACACCATGACTTTACTCAGGTTGTTTTTTGTAAGCCTCTTGTTAGTACGTGAACAAGGCGTCCACATCTTTGAACAGCGGCCATGGCCAAAGCTAACCAAGTCTATTGGTGCCGCGCTTCAGAATGGCAACCTGTCCAATGTGGCGATCACATTATACGTCGACTCAATGGTATCGCTGGCATGGTGGTGAGTCATCATGGTGTCGTCACGCGTACTGGACCCACACGTAACGTCCATGATATTTGGATCGTGCATTGGCAACGGCAACACGTGCCAGGCAAAAAAGAGGAGCAGGTGTATCGTGTGGTTGAAACACCGCTAAGCGACTTTCTCGAAACACACACTACCTATTGTATTGTCTATCATGCAAAACACCGAATGCGGTCCATTATCGAAACCATTGTGTTGGCACACTATTTTGTGCTCGCCAAGCATGAGCATCACGCCTATCAAGAACTGGCCAAGAATTGCGAGAGTCTCATCCTGTATTGCAAACTCAAGTACAGGCGCATGGAGGATGTGTCACCCGCACCGGAAGTCTACACTGTCGTTACAAATCTCTTAGCCGCCTGCGTTTTGACGGTTTGTCTCGCCAAACGGCCACGCGTCCTTGGCAAACTCTGCCACGAAACGCTCCAAGCGTTGCCACCACCGTCCGACTCGCCGTTAGCATCTTCTATGCAACGCTACGCGAGCTCACAACCCAACCTCTATGTAAACCATTGTAAAGTTCATTTTTACTAAACACCGCTCTCACTCTGCCTGTAACCATTTGTACAGAAGCCAACCATCAACAGCCGCGGTCGTGGCGGCCAAGACATAGAGTATATTGCGTATAGGCGGCGGTGTGTACTTTTGGTTGGCCAAATAGAGGTAGAACGGAACGATTAAAAGGAGGCTACCGGCTTCGGTCCAAATGTGAAATTGCCGTTGTGCTTGCGGCATGGCGACACGTTAACCATGCGAGAGAAACTTTTCGTTCGTGTGCTCAAAAATAAACAAAAAAGCCTTGGTGTCTGCTGCTCACGTGCTGTGACCCGACAGTGCGTTCCAAACGCGAATTGGTGGCGACGCATGCGTCTTACCGCGTTCTGACGTGCGACGACACGCTGACGCAACCCTTTCTGATGTTTATCAGATTTACTTTTGCTTTTATTTGTAGTGTGCTCAGCACCATCCACAGCAATGGTGGAAACAACGTTGTATTTGAATTTGTGGAGCACTTTGCCACGATGGAGGACGACCGCGCGCTCAGCTGTACCATGTTCGACGAGCGCGTTCTTCTTTTCCGTCTCCAGAGGTTTGCGTTGTTTAGGTTGTTTGTGCTCAACCGCCTGTTGTTGTTGTTGTTGTGTCAACGCGCGATAGCTTGCCAACACGACATTGAACACGGCATTAAACCGCTCGGCACCTTGATTGCGATCCGGGTGAAGTAGTTTGACCAGTCGTTGGTAACGCTGTCGCAACACATCCACGTGGAACGGTCGTTCGAGTTCAAACACTGCTAACGGCGTGTACGCGGGTGTGCGTATGAGTCGACACAACCGCCGATACGCGCGTTCAGTCTCTCGTATACGTTGCATTGCGTGATATAAGCGATGACAGCGGTGGCCATGGTGGCGATACGGTATATATTACATCAAGAACTACAGGCGCACTTGGTACTCAACCTTCGGAGTTTTGCATTCTCAATACAGAGCCGCCCTCACTGATTGGGTTTGTGTCGTCGTGGTGCTCTTTTGGTATTCAAATTTCTCACCGTCCACGACCCACCCTTCCGGCGGTTCGTACACACTACAGCCAAACAGTTCAGCATCCAGCGCGTCCATGGTGCGCACCGTCTCCAACTCACTGTCGACTGCCCAACCCTCCTCCAACTCCTTGTTGAATGCTTCATACCATTGGTCGCCGTTCCAATCTGCCGTCGTGTCGTACGTGGCCTGATTCGGAAAACGCACAATCACACTTTTCAACGCCGTTTTGGGCAACACGTCCTTGTCCTCACCAATGTACTTGCACGTACCCTGTAGTTCCTTATAAACAAAGTAATCGTTTTTCGGTTCCTCAACGTCCTCGGCCGTTGTCGGCTCTTCTTTGATGAGCGTCCATCGTGGTCTGGTGCCATTCGCGTCACACTGCTTTTCAACGAGGTTCACACGCGCCAGCGCATACAAAGCCGGATTGACATTACGTTTGGTAGCCTTTTTGCCACAACACGCCTTGGCAATGGCGAGCGTCGCGACGGCACTACCGTCTTGCAAGTAGACGAGAATGCGTTCTTGTAGTGGCGTGCGTGACATAGTAGCGAGCGCAAAGCCTCAACCTACTAACGTACGTGTTGTTTTCGCCGAATGCGTTTCGCTAAGTAGTGCAAGCGACCGCGAACATGAGACACACAAGTAACATGGACGTATGGAAAAGATAAAAAGGTACGGCAATCCACGTAAAGCCCAAAACAAACCATGTGTAGAGCGTGAATGCCAACCCAATGAAAACAAACAAATCCAAATAGTTTGCCAAGTTCACGTCCGTAGCCAACTCCACACATGATGACGTTAATGGGTCAAGATGGGGGTACAAGGTAAAAGTTCGCCGTTCGTCTTTATTCGCCGTACTTTTTTAACACAAAAGAGAGTGTATCTTGTTTCATTCGTCTTCCTCGGCCATGACACGCACACGCGATACCGAATATTACCACATCTTGGGCGTGTCGCCGTCGGCCACAGAAGCCGATATTAAAAAGGCGTATCGCACAGAGGCGCGCAAATACCACCCCGACCGCAACACCAACCCAGGCGCTGCCGACACTTTCAAGCGCATCAGCGAGAGCTATGAAGTGCTGTCTGATCCGGAACTACGGCGGCTCTATGACCAATACGGCCGAGCCGGTCTCCAATCGCACGGTGACTTTCGCTCGCCGTTCGATCCGTTTCAACAAAACGCACGTCGAGAGCCACGCGCACCACAACGTAGTCCAGACATCCTCTACAAGCTGACGGTCACGCTCGACATGCTCTTTCACGGCGCCACACGTACCATTGTCAAGCAGCGCACCGTGCTCTGCGTCGGGTGTCAAGGCCACGGCACCGCGTCGCGCAAACCACCACCCGCGTGCCAAGTATGCAACGGGCACGGCACCATCATCAAGGTACAGCTCGTCGCGCCCGGCATGTACCAACGCACACAGCACTTTTGTCATGCGTGCAACGGCAGCGGCTCGAAGCCACACTCCAACGACATCTGCTCGCAGTGTCGCGGCGCGCGCCTCAAAAAAGTGAGTGCCACACACAGCATCCTCATCAAAAAGGGTATGCAGCACGGTGAGAAGGTGGTCATTCAACATGGCGCTGATCAAATGCCCGGCATGGTCACCGGCGATTTGGTAGTGGTGCTGGTGCAACAACCGCACGCGCAATTTTTGCGCCGCGGCGACCACCTCATCCACAAGCACACCCTCACGCTGTTGGAGGCGCTCTCCGGCTACAGCTTCCAACTCAAGCACCTCAACGGCACGACACTCACGCTGAAAGGCGCGCCCGGCGACGTGATCAAACCTGGCTCACTACGCATGTTGGAAGGTTTAGGCATGCCGATGCGCGGCGATCCGTTCGCCCACGGCAATCTCTTTGTGCACTTTAAGCTCGAGTTTCCGCCCAAGCACTTTTTCAACGACCTCAAAACGGTCGTGTTGCGCAGCGTCTTGCCGCAACAACCACCCTCGTCCTCCGAAAAAGACCAGGACAAGGAGGACGAGGACGACGAGGACTACGACACGGTGCACATTCTCAAACCGCTTCGCGACGACAGTCACAGCAGTAGTGGCGACGAGGATGCGATGCAAGACCAACACGAAGGTTTCTTTGCGCAACATCTACCGACCAACTGTCATACCATGTAATAAAAATGTACCTCGCGTCCATCGTCGAAACCCTCTGCATGTGCAGGCACGCCGCCAAATGAAATAAAATATACGTCGTCTTTTGAGCGTACAGCAAAAACTAGAGTTAAGAGCCACTGATTAACGAATAAGAATTAAAAATGAGCTTTGTACGCATAACCAACATCACCGTCGCTGTTCTCCACGTAGTAATACCCGTTCGGAAACGCATCTTCAAAAAGCACCGTCAAGCGTTCACCAGCCTCGTACATGAGGTAATACGCCGAGCTACCTGCTAATCCGTCAAGGAGTGAGTATTTGGCCACAATGACACGGCGGCGCGCCGGCGGCGTCACCTCCTGGCGCACGTTAATCTCGAGGCGAATGGTCTGCACAGGTGGCGTTGTCGGCGCTTTCACGACAATTGTATCCGTCGTCGTCGTCTCTTTGGCATGCTGTTTCTCCTGGTCGGCTTGGGCAAGGAGCGCACTGAGAAACATGTCGACCTCTGCATTGTTGGATATCTGGAGCGCATGCGTCAACGCCCCCCAGTACATGGTTGGTTCTACAGCCTTGCGCTTGAAGAGTGCCTTGAGAATGCACAACTCGTTGTCGTTTGACAGTTTCGAGAGTGCAACTACTACCGGAGCGTAGCCGTTCTCAACCTTGACATATTTAATTGACATCATGTTGGGGTCGGTACGCGGATCGGCGAGTAGCAACAATACCATTGTAGCATTGGAGTTGTTACACGCAATGCGCAAGGCTTCATTGCCGTGTGCAGCCGGATCCGCTTTGCCATGCTCGAGTAGCGCTTTCACAATGGTTGTGTAGTTGCTAAAGACAGCGCGGCGCAATGCGCGACTGTGACGCTGTGACGGATCGACGCGTTCGTCCAGGAGAAGGCGCTCGACGACGTCTGAGTAGCCGAAGCAACATGCAGCGCGAATGGGCGTTGAAGCGGTGCCGTGAATGTTGCCACTCGTATCCTGAGGATTCACACGCACATCCTGCAACAGCAAGTTCACCATGGCCAGATCGTCATTTCTGGCAGCTCTGTAGATGGCGTAGTTATTTCGACAGCTAGGGTCGACGTTGTCTTGGGCAAGAAAATACCGGACGAGATCGAGGCTTTTGGACTGTACCGCGTCTAAGAAAAGGGTGTTGATGAGTTTCGTCGTCGTCATGACTGCGCTGAACGAACGTTTTTTTGGCCCACGTAGGACAAATTTTCGACAAAAAGAGCGACCACGGCCTACGCGTAGCGTTTCGTAGAAAGTAGACAACCTGTAGTGTGCGTACCCGCCAAGGTCGTCTACTAACCAGGTGATTCTACTTGATTGTCCAGCGCGCAAGGTACGGTTGGGTGCGTGTGTCTGTCGCCATGTACTCGGTTGGCGACTATCCGTGGCATCGGTTTGACAAGGCGGAGATGGACACTTTTCAAAAACAATTGGGTCGCACCATCACGATCAAGGAGTACTTTTCATTTAAGAAAGCGGTCGAGAAGGCACTCAAAAAGGAACGGAAGCGGCGTGAAGAGGAGCGCGAGCGCTACGAGGACGAACGCGAAGAATACAGGCAGTACCACGAAAAGTACGTGGCGCCGTGGGCTCGCAAAGAGCGTGCAAAGCTAGAAAAGCAGATGCAAGCACTGCGAAAAAAGCAGCAAAAGAAAAAGAAACAACGTTAATCGAGCGCGACACGCATGGTCCATTTTGCCGAATATTTAGTGCTTCATTGTTTGCGTCACGATCACTAACCCGCGTCGTCATGACAACTAGCATCTTTAAACCCTTAAATCATTTACGATACTTTTGCGACGTCCTGTTGGGCGCAACCTATGGATGCATTATCGGCAACGAAATCGGCGCGGAATTTGCCAACTGCGGCCTTGGATCCACGATCACCACGACAACGACAACGAAAGAGGGGTGCGAGACGACAATCCACCGCAAGACCATTGTCAACGCATCCAAAACCCACGAGTTTGTGGGTAGCATGTTCAGTGGTGTGTTGGGTGGGTCGATCGGTTATGCACTGTCACCCTACTCTTTCGCCTGGTTTCTAAAGTACCCCATTGCGTGGACTGGTCTGAATTTCATCGCGGTCTTGGGTTTGGTGCCCGTCATGGCCTGGGCGACCCCGCGTTCGTACTGGCGTTGGAATGGCATCAGCAATACACAGATTAGGCTGCTTACGCGTAACATTGTCAGCAACAGCAGCAGTGACAACGCCACTGCCATTGAGGCAACGGTAGATGAAGACTGATATGGTTTCAAGTTGCTTTCTTGCGTTTCGGACGCACAGTCAACACGGTCTGGCGCACACGCGCCAAATGGTGCGCATTGACGATACGCGTCATGTCACATTGCTCCACGTAATAATGTTGCGCATTGGCAAACTCCACATCGTAAAGAAGTCGTGGAAACGGCCAGCTGTTTTGGTGCGGTGGCCACGTTGCTAACCAACGCACCACGCCAAATGCGTGCTGTGCCCAACTGTACACGATATCGTCCGGTTGCAACAACGGACGTACCGTTAACATACCAAAACAACGCGCACAGTAAAAATACACAGGAAAACGCTCACTGTACGTATACAACAGTAGGGGATAGGCGTCACAGCGACAGTCCGTCTTGTCGTTCCAGTTGAGTAAGCTTAAACGTGTTTTTTGTGTGGCTAACCTCGTGTGAAGTGCAGCGTGCATATAGGCGGGTGTTGCCATACGACGGACGATACGCCACATGGACGTGGCAACATCCCGTGTGGGGAACAAGCGATACAACGCACGACGCATGTCATTTTACGCGATACCATTACGGGACATCTTTTTTAAAGGCGTGCATCACTACAGACGCCTCGTTGCGAAACTGCACAAAATCGTCGCGCACTTTCTTCAACGCAGCCGTCGACAGCGTCCCCGTGAGCGAGGGCATCACGACGGTGAGGAACGCGTCGATCAGTGTGTCGTAGTCGTGTACGTTGCCGCCTGAAAAGGCGTTGTAGTAGTCGACGACGTGCCGTTGCACTTGGAACGGCAACAACGCGAACCGCTCTTGGATCAACTTGTCCATCGCAATGTAGGCGCGTTTCTTGCGATAGCGCAGCGTCGTCGTCATGGTGATGTGTGTGTGTCACAACGCCGGTGTCGTGCAGAATGAATTTTTTGTGGCCTCCCCACATTGCTAGTATTAATACTACGCTCCTCCAAAAATCAGTCACTCTGCAAACCATTTACAGAAGTTACAACGACGACAGGTTCATAATATTCACGTTTACAATAGGCAACCCAAACTGTGCGTGAAAGTGTTCCACAGCAGATGTCATCTCCGTCACAAACTGCCGATACGCTTCTTCAACTCGCTTGCTCTTTGCAATAGCAGAGCTGCTGAACAGGAGCGAATTGAAAGTGTAACCATAGCGCTGTCCGCACATCACACGAAACCAACCCAACGCCAATGGCACAGGCTTCGGACGTCCCTTCTCGTTGTAGCAGCGGGACATGTCACAACGAACCCGAGTGGCAATTTTCAGTCTGCTAAACGCTGCTTCGTTGTAAATGCCAGCGTCTTTCAGCGCTTTCACTAGCAACGGAAACTTGGCCATGCGCCCGAACAGCGCTGGTAACGTGAGCATTCGCATTTGTGGCATGCTTACGAACAAGTCGTCGTTCCTCAGCACGTTGTCGTGTTTTTGTTGCTGCAACAAAAAGTGTGCTACCAGCAGGTAGCGTTTCTGGTGCAACACCGACGACTTGGTTGTGCTCGTCAGCACGTTGTCGTGTTTTAGTTGCTGCAAAAAGAAGTTGTGCCACACCGACGACATGGTTGTGCTCGACAAATAGCAGTAAGGGTACTGAACTCACAACATGGAATTTTTTGTGGCTTTGTAAATAACACACGTAACGTAGTGTAGTAACGAATGAGTTATCCGCCTCCTTCGTATTATCCACCGCCCACTGGCGTCTCGGCCGCACCTTATCTTATTGGCGGTGCCTTGTTGCTTGTGATTGGTGTGGGAACGTGGTATGCGCTCTCGCGCGATACGGGCACCGGCACAGGCACAGGCACTGGCACAGGCACAGGCACTGGCACGGGTACAGGGACAGGCACGGGCACTGGAACAGGCACTGGAACGGGTACCGGGACAGGGACAGGGACAGGAACAGGGACGGGTACGGGTACCGGTACAGGACCACAATATCGTTTCTATGACTGGGAAACGGTGAAGAGCAACCTTTTGACGACGCTATCTGCCGATGTGACTGCAGACGAATGCGAACAGAGATGTAAAGATAACGCCGCGTGTACGGCGTGGGAACGCTGCAAGCGAACGCCACCTGGATGTGAAGGCTGTTACCTCTTTCAGGGTGACATGAGCCCACCGACCACATCCGCGAGCGCAGAGAATTACGCGGCACTCAAACCCGAAGCGGACAAGCCGAGCAAAGCGGCCTTCCAGACGGCGTGCAACAACAATAGCGACTGTCAATCGGGGATCTGTAGTGGCTTGCGCAAAACCGCGGGTAAGGTCTGTTGCCCAGAAGGTTCCGCAGCTAAGCACGTGTGGTGGGGCAAGAGTTACTGCACAAACCTACCAGACGGTTCGAATTGCGGTAGTAGCGCCATGTGTGCTTCAGGAAAATGCAGCAAATCTAAATGCGTTGCGTCTACGGCTCAAATGCCACCCATCAACATGGCGTGGCCGTGGTGCACAGAGGCTGCAGACGGATTAGTGTAAGTACAAAGATGAAATATGTAGTTAATCCTCGTTCACCGTAATCACCGGCGCCTGCGGACGGCTTTCGTAGAGAAACCACAGCGCCGGGAGGACGACACACAGGAGATTGTCTCCGAGGTGGCGGTGTGCAAACAGGCCCGTGAACACGCCAAACGGTAGCGTGAGCGTCGCCAGGGCGTAGGGCACTTCTTCGTAGGGCGGGTCAGGTTGCAGATACGCCGTGAGACGACGGCGTCCGTACAAATAGGCCGCAATGCCACCCCACAGGCCATACGCCGACTGCGCGTACTCTGTCGGCACGTGAAAAAACGTGCGAATCTGTTGTATCGACGTCATGGTGTTGCTTGGGTGTAAGCAAGCACAGGCAATGGTGAACGCATGGGCAGCTATTTTTTATTTTCGCCAAGTACGTACACTACCTCACTACAATTTAGACGGGATTTTGGAATTATTCTGCTGTAATGACATATCTCAATGGCGACACGAATGGACTGTAAGACGGTAACTGTCAAGACGTTACGCAAACTCGCTCGGGAACGCAATATAGTGGGTCGGTCAAAATTAAGGACAAAAGCAGCTCTTTGCAAAGCATTAGGACTCACGCCAACCGGACGGCCGCGGAAACGCGTTACGCCCACGCGTCAAAGGGCAACACGTACTACTTTTCCCCAACCTTCAACAGAACTCGTAGACAAGTACAACATACCAAGTCATTTCGGCCGCGACCAGGTGCAACTGTGTAGGATACCCAAAGGGACTCGCCTGTACGCGGCACGACAAGTGTATACGAATAACGAAAAAGTAAAAGTACCATGGCTCCTGGAAAACTTTGCCGATCGCACCAAATCGAAAACAGTCGGCATTGGCTATTGGTTCTCGTTGGATCCTGGCGTTGCTTATAGTTACGCCGACAACGTATTTAGCCGCTATGACTACGCGGTTGTGATCATCGAAGTTACCGCATTGCGTGATCTTGATTTGGTGTGTCTGCACAAAGTGACGAATGTTGCGTGGTTACGAAAATTAATGCCAGACAAGCTAAGTCGAGATGAGTTTAATGCGGCCATACGTGTTTGTGCACCGTCGCCACAACAGGAACCCTATGTCTTTCGTATGTCGGAAATGAATATGGATGCGAATGTGATGCTCAACGCGTGCAAAAGCGGTCAAATTGTGGGCTACACAACACCCAAGTTGGCCGGCACCTGTCCAGCTAAAACGGCTCGACTTATGTCGGAGGTGTTTTTATGCCAGAGCCGCAACATTATCACACTCACGTTTATGTGGGCATATAATCCTGGTTTGCATAATTCCATTTTGCCCGACACGGCTCCCACCAATGTGTTCGCCAAACAGTACCAACACAAAGATGTGTCGTCGTATTTCAAGATACGTGAAGCCGACATCACTAAACGATCCTATGTACCAAGCTGGGTTCGTAACCCGCCGTCGTAAAGACGCGCGCGTGCCGATACCCTAGGTTCCATGTGTCGCTGTGAACCCCGAGTTTGAAAGTACCACTGTTTAAGTGACTGTTCCGTTGCGCCGAAATCCAATCTTTTTTAATCGCGATTACACATCATCATGCTCAAACGTGTCCTCATTAGTGTGTTTGACAAGCGCAATCTCGTGCAGTTGGGCCAGTATCTCGCCAAAAAAGGTGCCCATGTCCTCTCAACAGGCGGCACCTTCCGCACCCTCCAAAAGCACGTGCCGACGCTCGACCTCCAACAAGTCTCGCTGTACACGGGCCACCCAGAATGTTTGGGCGGGCGTGTGAAAACCCTCCATCCGCGCATTCACGCCGGTATTCTCGCCGATCGTGACAACATGGAACACATGGACGAGATGGCCACGATGGATATAGCCTTGATTGACACCGTAGTCGTCAACCTTTATCCGTTTGAGCAGGTGCTCCAGAGTGGTGAAACCGACGACAAGACCATTCGCGAGATGATTGACATTGGTGGCCAAACAGTGTTACGCTCCGGCGCCAAGAACCATCCGCACGTCACCGTAGTGTGCGACCCGAGCGACTACAAACGACTCATGATGGACGAACCGAACACACCGGCGTTCCGTCGCGCGCTCGCCGCCAAAGCCTTCCACCACGTCACTACGTATGACATGGCGATTGCACGCTATATGAACCCGACGCATCGCTATCGTGCCTACGAGCCGGTGCGCATGCTCAAATACGGGCTGAATCCGCAGCAACAGTTTGCCAGTCTGTACAAGCGCCACGATCAACCCACGTGTCCGTTTACCGTGCTCAACGGCAACCCTGGCTATATCAACATGATGGACGCCATCTACGGGTATAACCTCGTGCAGGAACTGCAGCGCGTCACGGGACGTGCAGCGGTCGCCTCCTATAAACACACATCACCAGCCGGTGTGGCACTGGACAACGGCAACGCCGTGTTGAACGATGCCGAACAAGCGTTATTCATGGTGGGCAACACCACACTGTCGCCGCTCGCCGTCACGTTTCTGCGTGCGCGTTTTGGCGATCCGATGAGTTCGTTTGGTGATTTTGTGTCCGTCTCCACCAAAGTGGACCTTCCCATGGCCACCCTGCTCAAACGCGAAGTCAGTGACGGCATTGTCGCACCCGACTACGAGCCCGACGCGCTCGCTCTACTCAAAACGAAAAAGAAGGGCGGCTATGTGATTTTACAGGGCGACACGACGCGGCACGATGGTGAAGAAGTGCGCGACTTGCACGGTGTCACGTTGATACAAGATGCCAATCTCAATGAAACCGCGCTACCCCAAGACGTGCCAACGGAAGCGGCGCTCGACCTCGTGCTCGCCAACACGACATTGAAATACACGCAATCGAACAGCGTGTGCGCGGCGCTCGACGGGCAATTGATCGGTGTGGGCGCAGGCCAACAGTCGCGTGTCGATTGTGTCAAGTTGGTGCGGCGTAAGACCGAGACGTGGAAAGCACTCCGTGCGCCGAGCGTACGCACTGTGCTCGCCGGCTTGACCAAGGGTCTCACACGCACGCAAAAAATCAATGCGCTCTTGGACACGCTCGAACAGAACCCGCTCCCCGTACAAGCGTTAGGCTCCATCGCGTTGGCCTCCGACGCTTTCTTTCCGTTTCGCGACAGCATCGACGTCGCCGCCTCGTTCGGTGTCAAGTATGTGATTCAACCGGGTGGTAGTATTGCCGACGCCAAGGTGCAGGCCGCGTGCAAAGAAAAGGGCATTCACATGACGCTGACGGGCCGTGACATGCGCATGTTTTTGCATTAAAGTACACTGTATGCCGTCGCGCTGTAGCTATAACCACCTTCCAACATCTACTTGGCAAGTAATACATCAATAATGTCGTCCCGCGTTAATTTTGATCTGATTGTCGCCTGTTTGATCTTACGCACGCCTGAGAGCTTCGCTTTGAACATTTTCTTTGCACGTTCAGTATCAGGGATGCGCCAGATACCTAACAATTGGTCGACGTTCATGCGTTCCAAGACGTCACGTCGAGGGCGTGGTGGTGGTGCCCGAGGGCGGCGTCGAACCGGAATCGGCGTCGTTTCTAGTTTTACCGGTGCTGGCGGCACCACTTCCTTCTCTTCCTCCTCCTTCTCACCGTACTTGCTCACTTTGCTTTCAACCTCCTTAAAATGAACGTTCACCTTGACGAGCATCTCTTTCAACAGATCGCGTTCCTGTTCAATGTCCTTCTTTGCTGTTTGAAGCGTGTCGACCTTCTTTTCCGAGGTCGCGAGCGCCGCTTGTTTTTCTTCCAGATCGGCTTCAATCGCTGCGTGCATGCTTTTATACTTTTCAAGGTCGGCCTTGACAGCGTCCAAATCCTTCCGGAGTGCTTCGCCCGCGGTCGTACGGCCCGCGAGACTCTCCGCAAGTTTTTCATGACGCTCTTCCAACGCGGCCTTTTCGTCAGCCCAGTCCGCCTTTGCTGTCGCCAATGCCGTTTGTGCATCGGCAAGTTGTTTTTGGAGCGCATCGCGTTCGCCTGTGAGCGTCGTCTCAGTTTCTTCCGCTTTTGTTCGTGCCTGTGCCAGTTGGTTCTTCACGTCAGCAACTTGGCCTTCCAAATCGGCAATCTTTGCTTTGCTGGCTTTTTCTACTTGCTCAAGTTGCGTTTGCATTACGTCGCGCTCTTTGCCCAGTTTCTCCTTGTCGTCGCCCAGTGCCTCGACTTGCGCCTCAAGCTTGGCAATATCCTCCTTGCATTTCGCTTCAACCGCCTCCAACGCTGCGACGCGAGCCTGGAGCGCTTTCATACGCGCACTCTCTGTCGTCAGTTTGCCAGTTTCCGTGGCCAAATCCGCTTTGGCTTTGGCCAACTCTTTCACTAATTTTGCCTTCGCCTCACTGAGCTCTTTGTATTTGGCATCAAATTTGCGTATGATGCCACCCGAACTCGGCAAGCCGCAAATGTAATCAATTTTATTGCTGTAATCGCTCGCACGACAGGTACGATAGAACTTATCCTCCTTGGTGTCGTGTGGAAAATAGAGCTTGGCCATGCTTCGCTCAACAGGTTATCTTTACACGATCATTTTTTTTCACACGTAGTCCCCTTCTATTTTACAAATTCAAGATGAGTTGCGTCGCCAACACCGTATTGCCGGGTTCGAGCGCTAGGAGCGCAGGCGTGCCCGACGGACATTGCAGACTGGAGTTCACGTTGACCAACATATCCACATAGCCCTTGTACGGCGGGCAATTGATCACCGGAAAGCGCGCGTTCGCCGAGAGCATGCCACCGAGCGCATTGGAGCGTCCCGCCACCGCAACGATAACCATCTTTTGTCGACCAGCGCGCGCGTTCAGTTGCTCGAGCACTTGTAGTACGCGCCTGGGTTGCTTGTGTGCGCTCGCCACGTACGCTTCGGCATACAACCCGTTCGCACGTGCCCTGTCCAAGAGGCGCTGCACGAAGGCATTGTCACTGGTCGATCCGGCCACGACTACCATCCGTTTGGCGTGGTCTTCGCGCAAATAACGCTCTATCCGCCCAGTTGTTGGCACGATTTTGCTTTTGCCGTCTGGCACTGGAAATGGCGATCCTGTAAGCATGCGATAGAATTGGAGGTAGGCCTGACGCGCCTCGGCAATGAGCGAGTTGGGAATCTCCGGAATGTCGTCGGTGTACGGATCAATCTTGAGCGTTTCGCGCACGTACCGGCGCACGACGTCCTTGTCGAACGATTGGGGCGACGCGCCTTCAGCAAAGCGCTCGGCATACGTGGCTTTAAACCAGTAGCGACTCGAGTCAACCGTGTGCACTTCGTCCATCAGCACGATGCGCCCGTTCGCGTCGCGTCCAAACTCGTACTTGGTGTCGACGAGAATGAGACCGCGCTGATCGGCAACGGCTTGGCCATACTTGAACAGGGCGAGTGCGGCGTTGCGCACCGTCACCCACTCTGCTGGTGTCATCAGCTTGCGCGACAGAATCTGCTCGGCGGAGAGCGGTTCGTCCACCTCGCCTTTGGTAGTCGGCGTGATGATCGGTTTGTCGAGTTTCTGGTTCTTCTTCAAGCCGTCTGGAAAGTCGAGTCCATACATGTGCCGTTCACCACGTGCGTACATGGGCCAAATCGACGTCTTGGTCGAGCCGGTGATATAACCACGCACCACGACTTCCACGAGAATGGGCGCGAGCTTTTGCCCAATCATCACATTATCGCGTGACCACAGGTAGTGATTCGGGATAATGTGGCGTGTGCGCTCGAACCACCACTTACTTATGGCGGTGAGAAGCGCGCCCTTGTCAGGAATGTCACAGAGGTGACGATCGAACGCCGATTGCCGATTCGACGCCGCAAAGGCGAGCACACCAAAGCCAATGTCGTACACATCGCGCACTTTACCCCGGTATAAGCCGGGTCCGACGATAGGCGTAGATTGCACGGGTAGAATGGGCTTGGCGAAGGACGAGGATAACGTAGTCATGCTGACCGATAAGCAGAACCACTCTTTTGAAAGTACGGTTTTCGTCGAAATGGCAGTCTGCTTTTTTCTTGCATTATGAGTAATGGAGACTGTGATCTTTTTATTGCATGGCCTGGGCTGTAAGCCCATTACGTTGTACCCGTTAGAAAAGTATCTCAATTTCAAGGGCTACAACCGCACGCACCGCCTGGCGTATCCAGTCGATCGGATGAGTTTGGCCGAATCCATCCACTACGTCGACACGGAAATGCAAAAACATGCCGACAAGAAAAAAGAGCAGGTGATTCTCATTGGACAATCGATGGGTGGGCGTGTGGCCAACAATCTGCACAAAAAAGGATGGCGTGTGAAGTGTGCGCTCTACATTGGTTCACCGTTGCACGGCGCAAACCTGTTGAATCAACTCGAAGCAATTCTACCAACACGCATTCGCAATTGGCTCTACAAAAAGCCATACGACGATCTGAAAAAGGTGAGCAAAGAGAATGCACCACCGCATCCCTATCACACCTTCAGCATGGGGTGGTTACATACGCATTTTGACGGGTGTGTCTACAAGAATGAAGCCATGCTCGACGCACAACATCATACGCACTTGGGCTGGTCGGATCATCGCACCATCTTTCTGAATCCGCGCCTGTGGTTCTGCGTGCACAACTTTCTCGAAAAACACACGCCTAAAAAGCACATTTGTAAATAAGTGTGTACATGTATCATGCAACGGCGGGCGTACTTTACAATCAGTTTTCATCCCACCACACCTCCCAAAACGGGTTATGAACAGACAAAACATACCAAACCGGATAACCTGCGCCTCACCGTCAAGTACCGAAACATAAGAGATGCGTACTTGGTGACAAAGCAAGTCTTCTCGGTGCTGATCAAAGGAGCCTATCTACCGCATTTGGATATGCAATTGAGTTTCACGGAAACCAAGCGGCACCCTATAAAATGGACGCGCATACAACTCACGGATAATATTGACAAAACCGACACGCGAACGTATCACACCAAGCGTCACTTCCCCTGTGGCAAATGGGACGTACATCTGCACAAAATACGTATCGAGCACACGGTGAAGGACGTTTACAAACTTCCGAAAAATCGCATGCAATCTGCGCTTCGCCCAATTTATGCCTCCTCTGGACACGAAGTCTGCGAAGTCTCTCAACTGTTCGACGTGCTCAACGCACAGCGCGACGATTATCGCTTAATCATTGAACACATTACGCATGGTTTGTCTCGTAATCAGATTAGAGGATATACAACATACACGCTTTTTTACCGATGTAAGCGGTTGCCTCAAATACAAATGGCCATGCTTGTCGACGATAAAGACTAAACGTGCGTCGGGTAGCAGAGTTCGTGGAAGAACTGCCCGTCTGGCAAGACGGTCGTAAACTCGCCGAGGTAGACCGTGCGTGCACAACCGCCACAGCGACGCTGACGCGGTGCAAACGCGTCGGGCACCTCGATGGGCCTGAGCGTTGGGCGCGCGTAACGGACCTTTGGCTGTAAATCCTCATCTTTCAGGGCCGCCGCATCCTCATCTTCCTCCTCCTCTTCATCTTCATCCTCATCTTCATACCACGCCTGCATTACCGCATCGTCTTCTTCCTCCTCTTCGCCGCGTAGTGTTTTGCAGCGCTCACAATCGGGGTCAGATATGAGGTCGTGTCTGCAGTTGAGACACACGGTGGGATCCTGGCAAATGCATTGCGTGTCGTCTTTGCACTTGTAGCACATGCTACATAACGAACGCTTACCCCGAGAAAGTTCGATACTAAAAGTGTCACGCAAGACGTACAGGTCTTCGCCACTACCGCAACGACTATACATTTCGTGACAACAATGACATTGGAAATTGCAAGGGATGCAACCCGTTTGTAGTTTCCACGACGTCATGGTTGCGCAAATATCTGTCATTTGTGATCGTGTTATTTTACATTTCGACGAAAATTACCCGCCGCATGCGTTTTGGCGAAACATAAACGCAACACGCTCTCACGCTTTCATCATCCTCATCCGGCCATCCACCCATGAGTCTCGTAAAGCACAAAAAGTCCTCCAAAAGGCACAACGACGACAAGTCGAAGAAGAAGAAGAAGAAGAGGTCCAAGTCCAAGCACACGTTGCGCGCCACGGACAATACAGGCGGCAAGACGATCGCATTCAAGCCGATCGTCGACAAGCACACGACGTACAGTGACATTGAGCAGGCGTTGCGTCAGGCCGGGTTGGAATCGAGTGACCTCATCATTGGCATTGACTACACCAAGTCGAACGAATGGACGGGTAAGCGCACGTACGGCGGGCGCTGTTTGCATGCGATACCACAACAGGGCATGAACCCGTACCAGTATACGATCCACATGATGGGAAAAACGCTCACGCCTTTCGACGACGACAACTTGATTCCGGCGTATGGCTTTGGCGACGTGCGCACCAAGAACGAAGGCGTCTTCTCGTTCTACCCGGATGTGGACGGCAAAGTGCAACCGTGCCGTGGTTTTGGCGACGTGCTGCGTCGCTACTGCGATCTCACACCGGGTGTTCAGCTCTCCGGCCCGACGTCGTTTGTGCCGATTATCACGCAGGCGATCACCATTGTGAAAGAAGCGCGCTCCTATCACATGCTCGTCATCGTGTGCGACGGCCAAGTCGTGGATAAGGACAAAACGGCGGCGGCGATTGTGCAGGCAAGCAAGTACCCACTCAGTATCATTTGTGTGGGTGTGGGCGACGGACCGTGGGACGCCATGGAAAAGTTCGACGACGCGTTGCCGAAGCGCAAGTTTGACAACTTTCAGTTTGTGGATTTCGAAAAGTGTATGCATCGTGCGGAAAACCCGGAGATCAACTTTGTAGTCGCGGCAATGCAGGAGATTCCGGAGCAATACGAGGCGATCAAGAAACTCGGTTACCTGTAAACGCGTTCGCGCGCCTGTTTTTGTACATTTTTAAAACCACCCTTCTATATCTGAATCATGAGCAAGAACCCCGTTGCCCAAGCACTGTATGACGAACTGCGCCAAACCTATGCACCAGAAGAACGCGCGCGCATGACACTCGCTGTCGTGCAGGTGGGTAACGATGCGCCGTCTACGCTCTACGTGAAATTTAAGCGACGGGCGTGCGAACGTCTTGGCATGCGCTTTCGTCACGTGCACTACAAGGACGACACCACGCGCCTCTCAACGTTGGCGTTGTGCCAGGCGATCGAAGCGTTGAATGTAGACGTTACCATAAACGGTATTATTGTGCAATTGCCGCTTCCCCTGCACATGAACAAGTACGCCATTCTCGATGCGGTATCGCCCAAAAAAGACGTGGATTGTTTTCACATTAAAAACATTGCACGCCTCTATTTTGGCTACGAACAGGCACGGTTTGTACCCGCGACCGTGTATGGTATCTACCGCTATTTGAAACATTACAATGTAGAGACGCGCGGTAAACTCTGTGTGATTGTGGGCAAAAGCAATATTGTGGGCAAACCACTCCAGCTCCTGCTCTCCGACGAGGAGGACATGGCCTGTACGACGGTGCTCTGCGACAAATACACCACCAATCTGCAAGTGCTCACGGCGCAAGCCGATATTGTGATTGTCGCCGCTGGGAAGCACCATCTCCTGGCTGACGCGAGCTGGCTCAAAGAGGGCGCCGTTGTGATTGACGTGGGCATTCATCACACACCACAGGGTGTGCAAGGCGACGTGAACTACGCCGCGGTAAAAGACAAGGTGAGTCGGATTACGCCCGTACCCGGTGGTGTCGGGCCGATGACCGTCGCTTCCCTTGTGAGCAACACGGCCAAAGCCTATCGTCTACAAACCGAACCGCACGCCTCACAAGCCTGTACCATTGCGTGAGGCAAAAAAAGAATTTACCTTACCCAAGAGTCGAACCCAGATCTCCGCTTCCTAGACACTGTACTGAAATAAAAAATGTAGCCTAGTCACAGTCTTCTCATGTACAGTCTTCTTGCGACCGCCTCCGTGTTGTTTATCGTCGTACCCTCGCTTTACTGGCTGTGGCAATGGTATAAACAGGTGTCATGGCTTCAATGTTTACGTGAGTGCACACCCTATCTCGCTATTGGCATCGTCGGCTATCTGGGGCTACGCTATGCCGTGCCGTACGTCATGAGCATGTAAACGGTGCGCGTGTAGCGTGATTATTTATCTCTTTTTTATGAGGTAATCACATTACCGTCATGTCGGACAACACGCTTTCAAAAGCGCTGTCCATGTACAAATGGATCAAAGAGTGCCGTCCATACCACCTTACACTCGACGACGTCAAAACGTGGAAAATGGGCGACGCACACGACGTCGCCATGTTTGATAGCAACTTTGAAGAAAACGATATTTGGGCGAACATCAAACCGAACACCATGCTCCCAGCCACCGCGTTCTTTAAGCACAACCGCACCAAGCTCGTCTACAAAGGCGACATGAAGTGGGATATTCACTTTGACTTTGGTGAAACGGTGACCCATCCCTTACATCTGTGTACGTCTGGCTTGGCAACGAGTTGGCACTGGAACGCGATCGACAAGAAGGACGGCCAAATTCACATTACCAGTGAAATGCACGATAATCGTCTTCCGTTCCCGTCACACAAATCAGCGACACACCTCCATTGGACTGCGTTCCCAGATGCTACACGTGTGGGTTGGCGCGGTCCCATGATCGACTGGAAACACCTCGAGAAGCTTCCGCCAGTTTATTGGAAGAAGATCGCATAGTAACATTTACCTCTTTGAAGGTTTGCAAGCGCTTTCGCCGAAAAAATGTGGTTAATCTCTAGACTATTTTCTAACATACGATCACTGATCCATCCAACTATGGGCAATTCAGTAGTCATGGTCTATTGGTCGCCCACGGAGCGCGATGACGAGCACAAAGAAGCTATTGCACGCCTGGTAAACCGCTATGGTATTGTGCCCGTTTCTCCAAACTACGCCGATATACCGACGTTTGAATTGAAGAAGCAAAACATAGACACGACTACGCTCACAGCCTGCGTCGGTTATGAAATTGGCGGCCTGCATGTTTTGTGGCACGGCGGTCCGGCCAAAAGTCTGCATACACTCATCCAATTGGGAAACACGATCACAACGTACTTGCAGGAGCAAGACATTACCACTTCCAAACAGTGTGTGTTTCATTTTCCGCTCTAAAACGTACACTTTTCACATGTACGATTCGGGATTGCGTTCCTTTTCGGGCACAGGTACCGTTACCTTGTCGTAATCTTCTGCGCAGGGTTTCAACACGGTCTCACCACTGAACAAACGTTTTGGTAGGCGGATACACTCGACGCCAAAGAAGAGTATGTGATTGTCGCTGGTGCGGTGGTAATCGTTGAACAAGCCTTTACACGTGGGATCGGAAAGACACGGATCCACCATGAGCATTGGGTACACGCGGTAGAATTTTAATCCCTTTGCCGTCTGCGGTTTGTCGGGATGATCAACGCGAAACTTTTTGGCTCGCACATCGCGCTTGACCGATTTGGTACTGAGCAAACGCGGGTTAATGTCAAAAGCGGGCTTATCGGGATCGTATTGGATGAAGAACTCCAAATTTTCTTTGCGCCCCATGCGCGTCTTGCCCAGTGTGAAGGTACGTGGCGATGCTAGTTCTTTCCACGGTACACGCTTCATGACGACGTTTGAAATCTGGTAGTAATCTTGGATGGCCAGTTTTACGGTTGGATGGTTTACGTTGGGCCAGTGAAACGGGTAACGTGTGCTAAAATACGGCGACACCGCATAGAGGCGCTCCTTGTGTTTGGTCGTCATGCCCGTATACTCTTTCTGATAGACGATGCTGCTGTACTGTGGGTACGTGCCTTGCGCACGACACCATGCTGGATTCGGCGGATAGCGCAACAAGTGTTTCGGTATTAAACATGCGTCCTCTTCTGTGTAATCGCCTGCCGTGTGGTAGGTAAGGTAAAGATCAGGTTTGCCTTCTTCTTGATACTGATAGTCGAACGCTGGATCCAAGAAGGTGATCGCGTAGTAGCGCTTACGATTTTTGAGGTAATTGGCCCCCAACTTGAGTAGCGTGGCTTTGCGCTCTGTACGCATCTTGAGTAGCGCGGCTTGGCGCACTGTACGCACCAGTTGCCTGGCTTGTATAATTTTGTCACCATTCGTACTGTACGGTGTCGTCGGCGAAGCGCCCGAGGGTGCGACGAGTCGCGTGCCCAACACCAAACTGAAGGCCACGGCGAGCGAACCGACAATCACGTTTGCCATGCTTAGCTTACTTACAAAGAGACAAAACTTTTGCGGTCACAATCCCAACCCTGCCACCTCGGTATTCATGTAATTTTGCGGCTGATCGTGCACCACCTCAGTCGGTTCACGCCAGATCGCATTGGTTAGATGTGCGTCTCGTGGGTCGTCACTCACATAGTCGGGCTCGTACCGCTCGAGAAAATCCTCCAAGGCCTCCACCATTTGCTTTGCGGCTTCCGCTACGGGCATGTGGCCCACACCTGTACACAACGCCGGACAGACGATGGTACGAATGGGATAACGTGTGCCGTTTGAGGCCCGGTTGTAGCGCTCGACGAGTGAAAGCACCGCAAAGAAGGCAACATAGGCGTTGCGTGTACGTGTGACACTTTGTGGAAGCCACATGGTCGGTGAGGCAAGCAAATAACAATGTGCGTGATGGGTCGTGTCAGCCACGGGCACGAGCAGCGCACTACCGATCGGTAGATACGGTCGATCGAGTTCGGACAAGTAAGGACCATCGCGAATGCGCGCTTTGAGTGCGCGTTCCACACCATGAAACATCTCACGACTGTACGCATAGTCAATACCGCCGTCCATAAAGCCAAAGCTATTGGCTGGACTCACAAAAGCGAACTGTTTCCCATGCACCTCTTGTACATTGCCATGATGGAAAGACACATCCAAATCACGGACACGCGTACTGTCACTCTGTCTTAAGGCACGCTGGAGCGCTTGCAAAAAGTCTTGATTGCGATCGCAAAACAAAAAGCGAGGCATCATTGCAAGCTGTGCAGATATAAAAGAGAGAAGGCACAGCGCACGTTTGCGTGAGGCGAGTAATAATAATACTAAGGGTCCAGGAAGTATGAGCGTCATCGTAACACTCCAATGCGTCCGTGAAGGTTCGCGCCTTCGTGTCAAAATCCTAACGGCAGGCTATCATCACGGTGCAAATTGTCAGTTTCCTCGCAACATTCGCGTGGAGAACGCTCGGTATCAGGTACCTGCTGAACACGTTCGACTGGCAAGAGGACCGCGCGGCAAGTTCTTTTATCGCGTGAACAAAAATCACGTCACCGTCTTGCCGCCAGAGCAAGCGGGTACGACGCAGATCAAGCTCGACAAGGTGTACGGCGACAATGATACACCCGAGTGTGTCGTGTGCATGGCTGAAGACAAAAGCAAAGTCTTCGTACCATGTGGTCATTACGTGTGTTGTGCAGATTGTGCGTCGATCGTCAAGGGGACGACAAGCACGTGTCCCATGTGTCGCGGCGCGATCGAACTGGTCGTCAACAGGCAGGATATTGGATAAATACTACATTTGTTTAGTTTGTTCCCACAACAACGTGTACAAGGGTACGCGCCGGAGCGGAATCCAATATATTTTTACAAACCAAATCCGTAGTATGCCGTTACTACGGTACTCGAGCGTGTAACGGAACCGCGGTTCGTCTTGGTGCGAGAGGTAGTGTGCGTACAATTCAAAAGGCGACGGGTCCAACACGTCGGATTGCCATAGCTCGGCAGTGTGGGTGTTGAGCACCCAACAGCGTCGGTTTAACAGGAACACTTTGAGGTGCGATTGCCAGCATGGCTTGTCGTCACGCCAGATGGGTTTGCTCATGGCAGCACGTCTTGACAAAAAAGGTTGCGAACGCGTTCGCTTTTTTCTTTCGCCCAGGCGCTTGCAGGTCACAAACTGCATGCACCCAAGCTAACGTGCATGCGTAGGAAGGTGATGGCTTTGGCACGTATCAAACGGAAGCGCGACCAAGAGGATAAACTACACCCAGCCAAACGCCGCAAGACAAACGCGTCGAAAGCCCAACGCCACCAAGTACGTTCGTGTTCACATGTTCAACCTTTTTGTTCGACGCTACGTTCTCACAGTCGTGTAGATCGACGCGTTCTGCGTCGATGTGTTTCCGTGGTACCTCACGTACAAAGCGCAAACTACAGCCAAAGCACTGCCTGAGCCTGCGGCTTTCCGACACTTGAACAAGACCGCCATACCGCCTTCTCCCGCGCTCACGCCAGCGTTGCAAAGTCCGCGCCGCTACAGCGCGTTGGCGTGGAAGGACATTTGGATGAAGATTCAGCGCGGTGCCTGGGCCGTCACGCTACTCGGCACTCCGAATACAAGCGCCAGCAAGAGGACGCGTCACTCGCTTCGCAGTGCGGCGAAAGCGGTCCTTGTTAAATCAAAGGGACTCTGTGATGCGCTCGGCCTCACGTCTGACCATGTGCCGAGTCTGGACACTGTCATCGCAGAGATTTGCATCGCTTTGGCCGCACGCGTGTGTCCCGTGTTTTTGCAGGTTTGCCAAATCGAAGCGACACCACCATGCGGCATCGTGAAACAACTCACCCAACTCGGTCGCGCCGTGTACAGCGCGGGCGGTGGGCGCTTCAAGTTTGACTTGGCTCTCGGCACAGCGACGATTCTGCGTATGGTCGAACGTAGGTTGTAAATGGCACTGTGAGAAAACTGTTGTGCCATGTTGGGGTTTAACATGCGCGGCGATCTGTGCAACCTCTTGTTTCAGCTCGGTTAACATTGCCCGTATATCTTGAACAGCACGGTACGTCTTCTCGTTGATGCGTTTTTGCTTTTCCCTCTGTACCCACTGTACTTGACATTCGTAACTACAAAACTGGAAAGTGCGAGAGTTGGTATTCCCTCCACATTGTCTACAACTCTGCGAATACATCATTACTGCTGCTGCTGTTGTTACCACCATACAACTCTTTATAAAATTATGTATTAGAACGCAATGAAATCGCTGGCGACGTTCGGTCTGGAGCTTGTAATAATGCTCAAGGCGTTCATGGTGCAGTGCCTTATCAACATGCACACGCACGCATGTAAATCTATCTAGACAATGTACATCATTACTGAAAACTACGAATCACGCTTTCCGTGGGTTGGCGGCACTTTGGACACGTGCTCTTCTGCGCATGCCACTGTTGTGCACAGCTCAGACAACAAACCGTATGCCCTGTGCTACCGTGAATAAAGGTGGCGTTGCGTGGCTGGGCCATGCAAATGCAACACACACTCTCGTCGTCGGCTTGTTCGTCTTGTTCTGGCTTCAACGTCGTGCAGCCGTACTTCCAACATTGCGCGCGCGACGCAAAGTTGTTCGCGCCGCACTGGGGACACGTCCAATCGCCTGGTTTCACGACTGCAACAGACGAAGAAGGTTGTGTCGAGCCACCGCCGCTTTTTGTTCCACCACAACCCTGCTTCCAACACTGCACGCGCGACGCAAAGTTGTTGGTGCCGCATTGTGGACACGTCCAATCGCCTGGTTTCACCACTGCAACAAACGAAGAAGAAGGTTGTGACGAGGCACCGCCGCTTTTCGTTCCACCACAGCCGTGTTTCCAACACTGTACGCGCGACGCAAAGTTGTTGGTGCTGCATAGTGGACACGTCCAATCACCCGGTTTCCGAAAGCTCGTCATGGTGGTACGCGCTAAGAATGTGATACTTACAAAAAACAAATCTCTCTTTTTCGCCGAAACGCATCTAGCTAGTATTTCAACGACGAAAACCACTCCAAGGGCGGATACTTGTTGCGGTAGGTGTAGCGTTGGTTGTTCAAGTCTTGGAAGCGCCAGCGACGGTAATAGGCAAAATTCGCTTGGTCTTTCTTCTCGGCGAGCAACTCGGACGTTCTCGGGATGACCCAACGATCTCCTTGTTTTGTATACTTTGGAATACGCATCACATTGCCGTTAATCAGGTAGGCGTCAAACGGATCCGTGTCCTTTGTGGGGATCCAAGTCTGTTTGTTGAGAAAGTGAAACGCAGGGTGCGTCTCCCAATGCCGATGCGAGATGGTCGGGTCCCACACGTGAATACCGTGCGCGTGGTCATAGGGCCACGAGGTCAGGTGAAAATCCTCATAAATCGGATGGTTAAAGGGCATACTGTCGACAGACATTTCGGCATCCATGGCGCTCGTCGTATCACTACTACCACAAAGGTACATATTATTTTTGCCACTACAAATTTTCTGAAGTGCGTCAAGAGCTCAGCGTTCGGATGTGACAGCAGTTCGAAATGATGTTTGCAGCTCGCGTCTTCGACGTGCGTAGTTACCCAGGAGTCTTGGTCCGGTGCACACAAGCAGAGTAGTTCGCTGACTCGCCACCTGTACTTATTTCTCATTATTAAGCGCACCGCGCAGCATTCACGCGATGGCTGGACCGAGCAATCAGCAGGCGTATGCGACGAAGCAGATTGGCGTGAAATATACCAAGGACTACCGCGTCTACTTCAGTACGTCTCTCCATCCGCCTCCGCTCCCTCGCATCGTCTGCTCTGCTCACTTTTGTGCTCTGGTGCTGTCGCTGTAGCCAAGGATAACAAGTTGATCTCACCGTTCCACGACGTTCCGCTTTGGGCCGACAAGGAGAAGGGCATCGCGAACTTTGTCTGCGAGATTCCGCGAGGCGAGCGGGCGAAGCTCGAGATCATCAAGGACCAATTCTTGAACCCGATCGTGCAAGACACCAAGAAGGGCAAGCTGCGCTTCGTGCACTGGAGATACCCGTTCAACTACGGCGCATTCCCGCAGGTATGCATACGCTCTGCGTTCTGCTCGATTGCATTGCTGCGTCGGATTCCATCCTCGTCTGGCGCATCGCCGGCATCTACCTCCCTCTGCCGGCTCTCATTGTGTTTGCAATTGTCTAACGTTGCAATGTTTGCTTTTTGGCGTGCGCAGACGTGGGAGGACCCGAACGAGAAGGACCCTCACACCGGGGAGCTCGGCGACTCCGATCCTATCGATGTGTGCGAGATTGGAGACACCTACCATCAGACCGGCGACATCATTCAGGTCAAGGTTCTCGGCTGTACGTCCAACATACTTCTGCTGCTTTTTTTGCTTAACGCCCTCCAACCGTCCAGTCTTGTCGGAGAGCGTCGGCGTTTTGCGCAACTTGGCCTCTGATAATACTCACGTCTCGTGCATCGCTCTTGCGCAGGCTACGCCATGATCGACGACGGCGAGACGGATTGGAAGATCCTGGCCATCGACCTCAACGACCGCCACGCCAAGGACCTGAACGACGTCGAGGACATCGACAAGGTGTCCTCTCCTTCGGTCTCTTCGCCTCTGCATCCTGCTTCTGAGTGCTTTGTTGGTGCTTTCACATCGCTGTTGTGTTTGCGCTCACCAGTTGATGTTTCTAACCACCACCGCTGCACACACCTCCTCTGCTTGCAGGTCTTCACTGCGAAGACGGCGGAGGTGTTCAAGTTCTTGAAGTATTACAAAGTGCCGGCAGGCTCCGGTCCGAACAGATTCGCGTTCGACGAGAAGCCCCAGAACAAGGCATTCGCGATTAAGGTGATCGACGAGACGTACCAACAGTGGCTGAACTTGCAGTCTGGCAAGGTCCCGAGCAAGAAGGACGGCAAGTATGATATCTCGACGTGCGTTTCGTTGTTGCCTGCTGTGTTTAGTTTCCCGTCTCTGTCCGAGCCCAAATGTGGCAGGATTGGCGATGTGTTGCGCAAATTAACGCCCTTCTCTAACTTGCTGCCGTGTTTGCAGCGCGTGCACGAGCGTGGACAAGGACAAGACAAAGTACCTCGTCTCGACAGAGGACGCGCAGAAGAGTGTGACCGACTCGATCTCCAAGTATCTGTTTGGCAAACTGTAGAGCGCCCTTTTCGATGTCGAGGTGTGTGTGAATTGAAATGGACTTGGTGTAACTGCTACTCTATCTCGTACGGCGATCGCTTGGAGTCTGCGCCGAGCGAGGGTACAGTGTTTGGTTTGGACCACCGGGCGAGAGGGGATGAAAGAAAAACAATTCTTGCCGCTTGCCAATAGTCAAGTGATCTTCTTTGGAAAGGGCCATCTTAAAACACACATTGATTTTAACGAGCCATACAACGCTACATTTCGCCAAAGTTAGTTTGCTCATCCACCTCATAAAAAACATGAACCATTTTGGCGAAAATACGCGAACAGTTCATGTGCTTGAGACATTGGCTATGTAGAATAAAGGCTGTTTTACAAACCAACGAGCTTTTTCATCAACGGCGTCAGCGCCTCCACATTCACAACCTGTTCGGGCGCAAGCGTCAGCGCTTCGAGGGTGTCCACCTTTTTGACGTTCTGACTGAACCGCCCCGCACCGGCCTTCTTGGGAAAGAGGCGCGTACCCCAATGGATCGTCGTGCGGCCTTGCGTCGCGGCGTTACGCAGCGTCGTGAGATTGCGTTTCGTAAAGTGTGCGCGCGGTCGCTGGCAAATGTAGACGGCACAACGCCAGCCTGCCCAGGGATCGAGGCGCTTCTCTTCGTCGGTGGGCACGCGTTCGACACGTTGTGCCGAGTGAATCAGGTTGCTGCGCCAAAAGACCGCCGAGCCGGCGGGCGCGTGAATCGGGATCTGCCACGCACCACCACACGCCTTAAGCCAGCCCTGAATGGTCGCTAGCTCGACCTCGCCTTTCGTGCGCAACCAGTGACTCTTGTCAGGCTCTTTGCCGTAGAGCGCGAGCAGTTTGGCGTGGAACAGGTGACTCTTGGGCGAGCAACGGAACGACGCTGTCGTGTTGGTGAGCACCATTTGGCCTTGATAACAACGCGCCGTCTTGCCGAATACGACCTTCTCGCCGGGCTTCGGCTCCAACAGCGTCTGATCCACATGGGGCCAATCTTGTGCACCTTTGCGTGCCGGGACCGGCGGATAGACCGTGGCGCCGTCGATCGAGGTGAGCAAGTCCGTTGTTAACCACAGCGCCGAGAACAGCGGATACATCACTTCGCGTAGTGTCCACACCGTGGGACAATGCGAGATGAGCGACTGCATCATGCCGGCACGCGGACCGTACGGCAAACGCTTCCCCAACCAGGTGCTCGGGTCGCGCGTCAGTCCCTCACTCTTGTCGCAGAGCCAATCAACAATGGCTTCGGTGTAGCGCCGACTCGTCGCCGCATCGAGGACGCCCGTCAGCACGACGACGCCATAGGCATCCAGGGTCTTGAGCCAATCGCTTGGCTTCGTGCTGCTCATGGCATGGTGGAGCACACGGGTGTCAAAGGTAGGCAGGGTCTGTAGCGTCACAACAAGGGGTGGTCAGAAACACGAACTGTATAAGAAGAAGAGCAAGGCATGTCTGTCTATGGTCGTACCGGAACAAGAAGGGGTTGCGTTACTTTGACCCGCTTAGCTGGCCGCATGTCGTCATCTTGATCACGACTAGTCATGGTGTGCTTTCGAGGTGACTAGCAACAAAGTGATTGACGTATCACTCAGCAGAAAGGGCATGCTTGAATGTAGTTCGTGAAATGTAGTGCGTATATTCAGTGAACGAGATTCTCAGTTCGCTTCTTAATGAACACATGCGTGTTGTTTCAACCATGCGTTCGTGTCGTTGGAGAACGTTCAAGGCCAACTGTACAGACTTTTTTATAGCGGTAACATTAGGCACACGTGCGAGATAACATGAGTATGCGCGCACCGTTTACGATTAACCGACGCAAAGGTATCATCGAGATGGACGATCGGCGTATTATCATTGTCAATGTGCCAGCGACGCCGTGTTACCATTACTACCCGTCCATCTTTAAACAGTTTCTATTAAAAAAGGATTGCACGACACGTCAATTGGCCTTTTATGAAAGTACAGGCGACAACAGCGACATGAGCGGCACGTGGTTGCCCGTCGAGTCGATTCTCACCCAGAATATCATGCTGGGCGTGTCAAATTACTTTCTCAAAAACCTGGTGAGTAGTGAACTCATCAAACCCATCACACTTGGGGGCACCACGGTTCAATTGGCCCGTTTCTTGCCGTTCGTCACATACAAGAAGCAATATCCGCTCATCATGGCCATCTCGGCGTACATTGGCGGCGGCATCTGGAACACGAAAGCGGGCGCGTTGTTGCGCAAACGTTACACCATTCCCGCGTTCAAACCGCATCCGATTCGCGGACGCGTACGCAAGGTGACACGTGCAACTGACGCGCAAAAATTTATCGGCAACGCCAACCTCTTCGGTCGCGCCATCACCGACGCCATGATGAAATCGGCCCAGGTGATTCGAGACGGCTTTGAACGTGACGGCTTTGGCCCTCTCCTCGAATCCGACCCCAAGCCGTTTGTTGAACGTGTGTAAACCACAAAAAAAAAGAACCACTCTCCTTCTACTTGCGCAACGTAATGAGTTGCGTTAACGGTGCGTCCTTGTGTTTGAGGTAGACGTCGTACGCCATCCCACGCTCATTCTCCAACACATCCGTTTCTTCACCATCATAATGCGTTCGCATAAAAAACACTTCATCGCCATCTTCTTCGCGTGTCAGGAGATGTTGCATCGGATCGTGCAATACCACATCGTTAAAGAGTCCGTCACGAATTCGATTCGTAGGTTTGATTTGGCGAATGGCCTTGTGTGGTTTTAGGCGATAACAAAAAATGCCTTGCTCGTGTCGGAAGATCTCAAAGCACTGACGCAACGTCGCTTCATCACACGAATACACACCACGCTCACCCAAAAAGTGATACACCTCTTTGTCTGTGAAAGACGCCATGATACTACGCGTTTCACAGTGCTGTATTTTTGTTTTTCTACAAAATGTGATGACGCCCGCACGATAAAAGTTGTTTTTTTTTGCGCGTCTGCTCCGCTGCCAGAAAAACCTAATCCCCATCTACAGACCAGAAAGATGCGATGGACGCTGCGGCGTTTTTACGTACGCTGAACACATACCTGAAGAAATTGATTGCCATTCAGACCGATTATCCATTTGATCTTGCACAATACGAACATTACGCTCAGCGCGCACTTCCGCTGATTCGCCGCCTGACTTCAAACGCACGCATTTTGGTGCCGTGGCACAAGAAACGATTGTGGAAAAAGGTAAAAAAGCGCTTGGCGCAATTGGTAGTCTTGGGCGTACCGGTAGGAGTGACAGATACATAGACGCTTTGGCGAAACAATCTCACACTTGCTGACATTGTATTTTCAGTACGCGCACTTATCCCGGCCTCGCCATGGACTCGAACACAGACGCAAGTGTGCTCGTATTTCGCAATTTGCAAGAGATTGTGGGGCGTAAGGCGATTTCGGACAAATTACGCAAAGGTGAGCAGTTGCGCGTGTACTTTGGCACGGCAACGACGGGCAAGCCGCACTTGGGCTACTTTGTGCCGCTGCTCAAGGTGGCCGACTTGCTCAAGGCCGGCTGTCATGTGACCGTGCTCTTTGCCGATCTGCACGCCTATTTGGACAATCTAAAGTCGGATTGGCCTCTCCTTGCGTACCGCGTGGCCTACTACAAGCTCATCATGAAGGCGATGCTACGACAGGTGGGCGTCGATGCCGACACGCTGCAACAGAATTTGGAGTTTGTGCGCGGCACCGACTTTCAACTCCACCAATCGTACACACTCGACATGTACAAGGTGAGCGCGCTGGTGACGACGCAGCACACGCGTAATGCCGGCAGCGAGGTGGTCAAACAAATCAAGCATCCGCTCATGAGTGGCCTTCTCTATCCCATCTTGCAAGCGCTCGACGAAGAGCACCTCGGCGTCGACGTGCAATTGGGTGGTGTGGATCAGCGCAAGATCTTTATGTTTGCACGTGAAACGCTGCCCAAACTCGGCTACCGCAAGCGCGCGCACCTCATGACGCCGCTCATCCCAGGTCTCACTAAAAGCGGCAAGATGAGCGCCAGCATTCCCAACTCAAAGATTGACTTTGACGACACGGACGACGCGATTCACAAAAAAATCAGCAAGGCCTTCTCGGTGGACAAGCAGGTTGAAGGCAACGCGCTGCTCGCCATACTACGCTACATTGTGTTGCCGTTGCGTGGCCACTTTATTGTCCCGATGACCCACGGCAAGGTCAAAGCACTATCGTACATTGACTACCGGACATTGGAGGTCGACTTTGAAAAGGGCACGCTCTACAGCTCGGACATTAAACCTGCGCTCGCTGATGTGCTCATCACACTCGTCACACCACTACGCAAGGTCATTGGCGAACAGAAAGAGCTCTACACGAAGGCATATCCGGTGACAGAGTAGATGGGCGAATTAATGTATGATGACGAGTGTGCTTTGAGTACCGCGTATCATGTCCAACTACGTGTGCTTTAAAGAGCAGCTTCATGCGTTTGTACACGCGAAAAAAGAGTCGATGACAATTTGGACGCGGCGAGCGGGCGCTCCCATCGTGTACACGCTCACCAAAACAAAACAGCGTGGCGTGTTGTGGGTCGATGCGCGTGTCGTCGGGAGTGTGTACGCGTCGTCAAAGAAAATGTATCTGAGTGAGATTGATAGTTTGTTTCATGCGCTCGCACCAACAATGGCCATGTAAGGAAAAAATTTGCGCGTATAACAATAAGCCAAACATGGTGAAACTTAGCGCAACTTCGGCCGCGGCAAAGGCGCGCCACCGTCGTGTGGGTGCACGCTTTACCCACAAGGGCAAACGCTACTATGTTTCAAAAAGTCACCGCGCTGTCCTTGTCAAACCGAAACGCCGTCGTATTCATTATCGTGCGTTGCAACCGTCGGAATGTGCGTTTCTATGCGATTTGAAACCACCAGTGAAGGACCCTAAATCGCTCACGAAATGGGCACAACGGGGTGGTCATCCTGATAAGGGTGGCGATACAGCGCGTTTTCAACAGGTTGCGAACTGCGTTGAAAAATATCCTTGCGGTCACGCCGCACGGCGGGCACCAGCGCGCAAACCCACCAAAGCGCTCGTTGTCAGGCAAGAACGTGTACCGCGTGCTGTGTTTGTGGCCGTTGTGCGACGGCATCACAAAATGGATGTGTGTATGTGACGCGTCTGCACGACTACATCTGGGTTGTCCCATCGATCAATTTCGTGACCGACACCCTGTTTTTGCGCGTACGTCGTATTCTCGCAACGCACCGTATCGTACAGCGACGCGTTCCAAAAAGGGTGTCCCAACTGGGATTCCATGTTTTGGATGCTCGGCACAAAGCCCATCGCCGTCAATTTGGCATCGTTTTTGCGAATGGCAGCATAGTGAGCTTCCGCCCGATTTGCGTTCAACACCCGTTGCGTGTGACCACAGACAGTGCCCTCTGGCGACGCTTTGGCGTACGTTTTGATCCGGTCACACGCACGGCAACACCACGCGTCGCCGTCACCAATACGGAAGGAAATGCTCTCGATCAGACCACTCATGTTGAGTCTTATATTTCAAAATCGGTATCGCGTTCAGAACGCGTGCGTTTTTTTCTCATGTGGGTGTGGTGATGCAACCCTGTCACCGTGTCCAGCTGTATGTGTGTTTGCCACCGATCCTTCGCGGGTTCGAATCCCGCCTCTGGGACAAACCCAGAGTAGCCTAGTGGTTAAGGCGTTTGGATGCAGACCAATTTACTTCGACTCTTTGTCCTCTGTTGCGATCCCTGTGCCCAGTGTGCAGCGCGGAGAGGTTTCAAACCCGGCAACACGCATGGCAGCAAATATACTTCGAAACTATGACGAAACCAAAGAGCGCTCGTAGTTGTACTATGATTTCTTCGTAGTCCTCGCGCTCTGGGCACGCGACGCAATCATCACCTTTTCTTTTTTCTTCGGAGCGAAATGTCACATTTCCTTTTTTTCGCCAGAAGGGTTGTGTTGTGCACGTCTTTCATTCTTGATGCTCCCATCATCATGGCCAACATCAACCCGCAACGTCCGGTTTCCGGAACTACGCCTCGCAGCAACGAAGGTGAAGGCGAAGGCGACGCACCCAAGCCCGCGATCAAAGTCACGTCTGTCATTATCGATTCAGGTAAGTATTATGAGACGATGGCGACCACGCACAAGGACAAGGTGGAGAGTACAGTGCAGTCAGGGCGTGTGAGTTTGACCGCGATTGTCATAGACAAGCGCACGTCTGACAAAAAGTTAGACCTCGGTTGGTAATAGGTTTTAATTGCTGCTGCCACTCTACTTTGAACAAAAGAGCGCTTGTAATTGTACAATGATTTTTTCGTAGTCCTCGCGCTCTGGGCACGTACGTGACGTGATTGGTCTTTACAGAATATCGATGCCGTTATCAAGCAGGCGTTGTCGTGCAGTACACATGCGTGTGGTCCCGTTACGTGCGGCATAGTCGTTTTTCACCTTGTCACGTGCTTGACGGGCGGCCGTCTCTTTTCGTTTTTTAGTAGCTGCCTCGTGTGTAAAAAGGCCACATGCCCAAAATGACGGCTTTTCGCAAAATATGAGGGGGCGTCGCGCCAAGTGTCTGCCAGCTCTTTGTGCGTGGGTCATAACGTACGTACCAGATCATGTCGTTCTGCGTGGTGCTCAAGATAAGCCTACGTGCCTTGTTCATGGCGTGCAGATAGTTGCGTGTGGCCGGTTCGATACTCGTGTAGCCGTGCGGACCGTCAATGTGCACCCATTCACCATCCTGGGTGCCGTTGAGCGTGAGATAGACGAGGTTGTTGAGCCGACCCTCGTTGGCGGTAAAGTGACCGTGTATCATGCCACCAAATTCACCGTGAAGGTTGTGACTGTGCTGACCGTGGGTCCGGTGGTGTTCAGCGCTGTCTATCAGGTTGCCATAATCGGTTTGGCTACTCGTTCCGCTGAACAGATCCCTTATTTCATAATCTGTCAGGTGATCATGTCGCAGTTGGTTGTCCAGGGTGGCGAATTTGCGGTGCGGGAACGTCCAGCGCGTAATCAACACGCCGTGATTGGGCGTGGTGAGGATCTTACCGAGGGTTTCATCCACGTAACGTCGCGCAGATGCTGCATTGCGGAGCCTATCACGATTGTCCATCACGTCAAGGTAGGCGATCTACTGTATAGAGAGAGACAATATATTTATCCACCGACACATGACACATGCACAAATAAAAATAATAAAAATTGAATGAGAGTGTTGTCAGTTTTGTAGAAATATAGCGCTAAATTTTCTTCCCAAAAACACACAAATGGCAAACCAACGAAAGCGAAAGGCTGACGAAACCGTAGTGCTTCCCGCTAAACGAGTGAAACAGGGTTGCCGTTGTGGACGAGTGCGATATGCATACTTTAATAAGGTTGGTGAAATGCGAGGAATTTGCTGCAAGCTATGCAAAGAACCTGGTATGATTAATGTGAAATCGCCCAAATGCTTTTGTGGCAAGAAACGACCCTCTTTTAACTACGCCGGTAAACCGAAAGCGACGCACTGTGCCGAATGCAAGGATCCTAGCATGATCGATGTCGTCAGCCCTAAATGCTGTTGTGGTAAAAAGCAACCTTCTTTCAATTACGCCGGCGAACTAAAAGCGACGCACTGTGTCGAATGCAAGGATCCTAGCATGGTCAATGTCGCCAGCCCTAAATGCTGTTGTGGGAAAAAGCAACCCTATTTCAACTACGCCGGCGAACCGAAAGCGACGCACTGTGCCGAATGCAAGGATCCCGATATGGTCAATGTCAGGTACTCCAAATGTCATTGTGGGAAAAAGCAACCCAAATTCAACTACGCTGGCGAACTGAAAGCGACACACTGTGCCGAATGCAAGGAACACGACATGGTTAATATCTTCAAACCCAACTGTTTTTGTGGCAAAAAGCAACCCTCTTTCAATCATCCTGGTGAAACGAAAGAGACGCACTGTGCCGAATGCAAGGAACCCGGTATGATCAACATAAGAAATCCCAAATGTCACTGTGGCAAAAAGCAACCCTCGTTTAATCACCCTAGTGAAACGAAATCGACGCACTGTGCTGAATGCAAGGAACTTGGCATGATCAATGTCGTCAACCCCAAATGTCATTGTGGGACTACGGCGTGGTACGGTTTGCCTGGTCACCGACCCACCCATTGCGCCCAGCACAAGCACGATGTCGAAGGCATGCTTCCGTATCCCCGACGCCGCTGTCAAGGCACCCATATTCACAATGGCAAACGCTGTCGTTATTTTGCCACGCACGGCAGCCGCAGCGGGCACGCCGAATACTGTGACCTGCACGCACCCGATGGCTTTGTTGCCCTCACCAACTACAAGTGCCAGCAATGTGGTAGTTACGAGATTCTCTCAGCGAAGCGTCTGTGCTACATCTGCGATCCTGACATGAGCAAAGCCTTTCGCCTCGCCAAACAACGCCAAGTCAAGCAATGGTTCGACATGAGTGCCGAGCACCGTGACTACACGACGTATGATCAGCGTTTGCCACGCGACTTGGCGGCACCCGAATGTGAGGGCGTGAATCGGCGTCCAGACTTTTTGTTCGACCGCAAGACACATATGGTAATCGTGTCGGTGGATGAATATGAACATGACCGCTATTGCCAACGCGACGAAATCAAACGGATGGCGGACATTGCCCAGGCGTTTGGCATGCCGACGACGTTTATTCGCTACAATCCGGACGCATTCTACACGATCACTGGAGACACACACGATCCGCGCTTCAATCTGAAAGGCAACAAAAAGAAAGACCCCACTGACAACCAGCGCCGTAAGGTGCTCTTTGAAATGCTCTCTGTCGCAAAACAGAATCCAGGCACACTCTACACAGATAGCTTTCTTCAAGTCGTCTATCTGTTTTACTCTGGTGACCATCCTCAAAAAAATCGCACATTCACTCCCATCGTCCTCCGAGACTATATGTAATTACAACAATGCGTCAAGCTCGTGTTGCGCCTGCACAATTTCGGTTTGACACCGACGGTGCGCCGCTTCGGCAGACAGCAATTGCTCGCGGTGATACGTGGCGTTGCGTTGTTGTCGCCACATGCATGAACGAATCACGAGCATGCGCGCGTGTATACGATCCATGTCGTCGGAGGCACGACGTCGCAAGCGCGTCAAACAGCGCTTTTTCAAGTCGCGAAATCGGCGTTTCAAATCAACGCGCCGCAACCCCTTATAATGGTTTCGAATGTTACACTTGCGACGCCCACATGCGTGATCCACGTGCACACTCTTTTCCGGGTCGATGACGTATTTGGCCGTCGTATCCGCGTGCACGGGCTGCCATAACGCATTCATGTCGGCCACACGCGCAAACTGTTTGCAGACCGTGGCCATGCACAACCAATTCTGAAAGCGCATGCAGCGAAATGCAAAATACAAGGTATCGTCTTTGAACAGGAACGTTGCCATGGTGATGGTGTGGGACAGACGATACCCCACCATTGTGTTTTGTGCGAAACGACCATGGGTGGCGAAAACAAAATAATCTCGCCTTGACACTAACTGAAAGATGATGCGCCGTCGTCGTCGTCTCCCCGTCGCAGATACCGATACCACCAAAGTGCGCACCGAACTTGTCGTCGATGTGTGCCCACGTAGTTGCGGGCTCGATGTCGTCTACACAACACAGATGGCCGCGATCCCGGCGTTCCGCAATGCATACGCGCGCTACAAACGTAGCAAAGACAAGGCCGCCTATTATGCCGCGTTGCAAGCGGAAATCCAAAAGCGCGTCGGGCGCCCGGGCCTGAGCATGCAACAGTCGATGAACGTCTTGCGTAGTCTCGGCATTGCCAAGTGCGAAGACTTGCGCATTCGCCTCAGCAAAACACCGAAGCGCCCGTTCGAGTTTAACATGTCCTACGATATGTTGTTGCCGTTGGGCGTCGGCACAGCACTGGGTGCGCTGCTCCTCACCAAGAACTGCCCCGGTTTCAATCGTGCCGACCTCCTGTGGCAGGCCTTCTCGTTTGGCCTCGCTACCGTTGTCGTGCACGGCACCGCCAAATACATGCTGAACAAGTACAAGATGTGATGAGATGCGACGGTCCAAAAAAAAAGTGCCAGTCTGGAGGCGCTCACAAATCATGCGATTTGCATTTTTGCACCCCCAACGCGGCATTGCCTCCGCGTGCCCAACGCTCCCCAGGAAGCAAGGAAAGCGCGTGTTCGGTCATGCCCGTGCGCACAAGCATGATACCATTCATTTCACAACCACAGTCATCCTACGGCTAGACACCGCCTAGGTTGCTTCCTGACGCAACTGACGGAAGTAGAGAAGCCAGAGCGAGCGTTAAATGCCAAGCACATGCACTATGCTACTGGAATTACGGGTCCTCTCCTAGGATTCGCCACCGTTGTAGTAGTGCATGGTGACATACGTGCTTCCAGTATGAACGACAGCGTAGTGCCACGATATTACGTAAGAGTGACCGGAATGAATAGGTCGTGAAAAACATCATCGCTGTCATGGCGCTTGCGTATCCTCCTTCCTTTTTTTTTGACAAAGCCATGCTTGGGTGTTCGCAGACACGCCAACGCAGCAGCGCAAGGTCGTCCGGCGGCAGCATCAAAAATTTCCACCCAGCGTCGTCTAGGGTGATCGGGTCGCACGTGGGCGGCGCAAACGTCCAATGTTCTTTACGGCGAAGCAATAATGGTGGTGTCTTGTTCTAGTGCCACTGGAATTATGGGCGTGATAATACTACTGTCATGGTATGTATTTGGCATGTTCACAAATAATAGTGTTGTCCGATGGGCTGCTCACAACGGGCACAGCGACACCGTCGTCCTGTTGCTGAATGACGTGGCGTTAGGCGAGCAACATGACACCACAACACTGCAATGTCATCTGGCGGCAGCATCAAAAAGGACCACCCAGCGTCGTCGCGGGTGATCGTGTCGAGCAGGTGTGAAAACGGGTCGCGCGTGGGAGGTGCAAACGTCCAATGTCCTTTACGGCGGCACAAGTGTGGTATAGTGTGCTCTTGCGCGTACGTGACTGCACCACCAACCGTAAACAGCGTGATATAGTTGAGATCGGGCCGACATTGATGTGTGAATAAAAAGAGCATGTGCGTATGTGCTTCCAAATCGAACATGACGTGCGCATAGCGTTTCTTGTGCGCGCGCAACCAATGTGGTCTGGCGATGGACGTAAACAACACGGTGAAAGCCCGTATAACATCACGTGTGGCAAATGGCAATTGGCACCACAGGCTCATCATGAGGCGTCACGTTGTCTGAAGCGTCGATCGAGTTCATGTGCATCGGCTTTCGAAGAAAAGCAGTGAGTCAGGATGCCGCTGCTACGACTACGGAACCTGGCGCCGACCTTACGATCGATTAAAACCAAACAACGATCACCACCCGGTGGAACGCTGTTTGTCATTGTCATTAAAATCGTCCAACCACCCTGTTCAGTCTTTTTGACACGCTTCCACGTGCCCCACAATTTTGCCACCACGGTGCCCAAGCGCCGTTGCTGTTGAAACGGCGACGTATCCATCGTCAGGTAGACAAAGAGCGTCAGGGTGATATTTTCCAACTCGCGTAGGACAGGCTGAAAAGAGCGTTGATGAGTGCGACGCCAGATAGGACGTGCAACGTGTACATGGAGTGTGTGCATGTAGTCGGCTACATCCCGTGAGGCAAATAAGGCGAGCGTCATGGCGCGTGGCGATAGTTCACAACATACGTTTACATTTCAGCGAAAAAACTCGACACCATGCTATAACACGTTTCTTATCAGCCATACCAGCCTGACGCGTATGATGAGTACACTCGGCAAAGATGTGCCGCTCACCCTCTCGCCCATCATTGCGAAAGCGCACGCCCACGTAAAGCCCGTTCATGTGGACATTGTCTATTACCATGCCGGCTGTAGTGACGGGTTCGCGGCGCGTTGGGTCGTCGAAAGCAAACTTGGCGAGCTCTGCGATTACCGACCGTTCTACTATTACAACCCACCCGACTTTGGCGATTTGCGCAACAAAACCGTGCTCTTTCTCGACTGCGCACTCAAACCGAAAGCGTTGCGTAGTTTGCAGAACGACTACGGTGCCACGACGCTGGTGCTCGACCATCACCAATCGGCAAAGGACGCGTTCCACAACATTCCCGTCGACGGTGTCTTTATCGATACGACACGCTGTGCGGCCGTGCTCGCGTGGCAGTACGTGTACGGCACGACGAAACCGATGCCGCGCTTCCTCCGCTACATTGAGGATCGCGATTTGTGGCGCTGGAACCACACCGATTGCTTGCCCGAGAGCCGGCCGTTCACCGCGGCGTTCATGACATTGGTGTCGTTCAAATTTGACGCCTACAACAAGTGTCTCTCGGACGCCTACTGCAACACACTCGTGCAACAGGGCAAACTTCTCATGGCCTATCAAGAGAAACGCGTTCAAACACTCGTCAAGCACGCCAGTCGGCGCACGTTTTGGGGCCACACCGTGTCCATGCTGAACTGCAGTGAAACGAGTTTGATTTCGGATGTGGGCGCCGCGCTCGCCAAACGAGAGGGCGTTGATTTTGCGTTGCTGTGGTACTACAACGGCATGACAAAATGCATTCATGTCTCGTTGCGCTCGGATGGTCGTGTGGACGTGCAGAAGATCGCCGCCAATCGGCACCTGAACGGCGGTGGTCATCCGTGCGCAGCCGGGTTTGTGTGGTACGATCAGAATATTGAACTTCTTTTTGACTATGAAAATCCTCCTGCCACCACGAGCGACACGACGACGAGCACAACGAGCACGACCGAGACGTTCTATTAGTCGAAATAAAAATGTACATTCTATCCAATCCGTGTGTTGCCACTGTCTTTTTTAATGAGCGCTGAGCAAGAGGTCGATTACGAAGCGATGCTCGCTGAATATACGAGTTGGGCAGACGACGAAGATGACGACAAAGACGTTGTTGTGCACGATACGGTCATGCTGGATTACGACACGCTCAACAGTACCGTGCCACCACCCAGCGTCAACGACGCCAGGGTTGGCTTCTCTGACCCCAGCGTCTCTGACGCCAGGGTTGGCTTTGCTGACCCCAGCGTCAACGACGCCAGGGTTGGCTCCTCTGACCCCAGCGTCAACGACGCCAGGGTTGGCTTTGCTGACCCCAGCGTCTCTGACGCCAGGGTTGGCTTTGCTGACCCCAGCGTTAACGATGGTCCACTACCACCCGCCGTCGCACCACCACCAGCACCGATACCGTTGGTTGCCTCAGCAAACCTGCGCCAACACCGCGATCGGATTGAAGCGCTGCTGCAGCAAGCACGTGTGATGCAGCAAACGCACGGCGATACAACAGAGATTGAGGTACGCCTCGGCCAGGCATCGCGCCATCAATTTGAGAGCGGCGTGCCGGCGACGACGTTTGATGCGCTCATGGCCGTGTGTCGTCGTGTCTGCACCAAACCACCCGAGCAAAGCAACACAACGACGATTGTTTTTGACCAAGACCAAAAGCAATACCGTGCCACACTTGACGCAAAAGGCGCCACCGTCTCAGTCTGCGAGAAGGTGCGCCATCGTTATGTGGACATGCGGGCGCAGCCGTTTGACATGCGTTTGGCCCTCTCGACCGAAAACCCGATCAGCTATCGTGATGCGCTCGTCAAGGTACCCACGTCGGGCGGCTTTCGGCGCCGTAAACAACGCTGGTCGTTCAGCTTGCCACATTTGGCGCTTTGTCGCGTCGATATGACACGCGTTGTGAGTGCCAATGGCGCGACAACGTACGAAGTGGAATTCGAGTTGATGTACACGGACGCGGCGTCGCACCTCAACGACCTGATGAACGATCTGCATCAGCTGTACCGCGTGTTCTTTGGTGCGTTTAACACTGTGCATCCGACCGCCACAAATGCGCGTCTTTCGATGGCCTTTCTCGACATTGCAGTAGAGCCCGGCAGCGCCAACGGCACGTGGCGCACGCACGTCGAGCAGTTGATGCGTCGCGAAATGGGTTTAGGCGCCGATGGCGGTTCATCCAGAGCACCGCGTTTTCTCGGCAGCAACCCTGTCACGTTTCTACCGCATTACGTGCCGACCATACGCTATCAGGTTGCCAACAACAAACCCTATTATGTGGCGGAAAAGACGGACGGTGTGCGCTACCTGTTGTGGATTGAACCGGGTGCCGAGACGGCCGTGTTGGTGAACCGTGCGGCGCATCTCTTTCAAGTAAAACCGCACGCACCCTTCAAAACGTTACGCCATCCCATCCTGCTCGACGGCGAGATGGTGCGCGATGTGCGCACGTTCAAGCCTGTCTTTCTGGTATTCGACGTGCTGGCCAGCCACGGTCACACACACACGACGCAACCGTTTCACGTACGCCAACGCACCCTCGCCACCATTGCGCTCAGCACGCTCAACTTGCCGTTTCGGCTCGTCGTCAAACAGTACCATCCGTTGGCTGCACTCAAAACCGCCGTGTTTGGTGCGATTCAGCGGCACCGCCTCACCGGTGAGCGTCTTTTTCGCGACCGCGAGCACAACCTCGTCTACCGCAGTGACGGCGTGATCTTTGCGCCCGCCACACCCTACCGCAGTGGCACGGATCGAGCGTTCTACAAGTACAAGTATCCCGATGAGCTGACCGTTGAATTTGCGGTGCGCTACCCGAAACGCGGCGAGCGCCTCGACACGCACCAATACCAACTCTGTTTGAATACGAAAAACGGCTTCTACGTGTATCGTACGTATCGCCTGCAACACATGTCGCCTGCCGAACAGACGCGTATCCGTGCGTTACTTTCCGACGCGGGTGGTCAGCGTAACCATCATGGTGGTTCTATTGGTGAATTTTATTACGACACGCAACAGGGTCGCTGGATGCTGCTGCATGCGCGCGCCGATAAAACGCAACCGAATCTGGTCAATGTGCTCGTCGACACGTTGGAATTGCTGACGCAAAAAATCACCGCCAAAAAATTGGTCACCCTGTTTGCGTAATGTCCTGGCTCAGGTGGGGCTCGGTTTTGAAAGGTCCGCGACAGGCGGTCAGAATAAATTTATGTTGTAACATTAGTTCGTCATGACACTCGATCCCAAAACAGTCAACACTATCCACTTGGCCTTTGTGGCGCCGCTCCTGCTCTACGCGGGTTACAACCTGCGCCGGGGTCAGAAATTGCCCCAGGGTGTGCCGCAGTTGCTCACCGCAACCGGTCTCGGTGCCCTTGCCTACCATGGCTATCAGACGTACCAGAAAATGCAGAAGGGTACTTCCTTGACGACCAACTACGGTCTGCAGGCCAACACGTTCCATCTGCTGCTCGTCGCGCCCCTCGTCGCCTACACGGGCTACCAGCTCATGCAAAATAAGAAGCCGGCGCCGTGGCAGAGTACCGCGCTCGTCATTCTTGGCGGTGGCGCTCTCCTGCACCACGCCATGCAACTGATGCGCAAGTAGACGCGCCAATGCGTACGTACAACCCCTGTTTTTTTCCACCGTGAGTCAAAGTCGACGACGCACATATGTCTGCTGTTTCCGGCGCGTATTACAGTTGGGACGAGCCCATGACGCTTCTCGAGTATATTTGGACCGACGCGAACGGTGTGCCACGCAGCAAGAATCGCATCGTGACGCACCTAGTTGACCAGGATGATTTGAGCACAGTGCCCGAGTGGAATTTTGACGGTAGTTCGACCGGTCAAGCCAAAACAGGCGATTCCGAAGTGCTGCTAAAGCCGGTCGTCCTCTACTTTGATCCGTTCACCGACGACAGCCACTATGAAAGTTGGTTGGTATTGTGCGAAACGTACGATAGCAAGACAAACCAACCGCTTCCCTCAAACAAACGTGCCGCGGTGCGAGAGGCACTCGAGAACGGCGCCGACGCGTGGGACGCCTGGTTCGGCATGGAACAGGAGTTCTTTCTCATGGACGCGAACACAGGCCTCGCTCTAACCACAAAACTCCGCCCACAAGGTGACTTTTATTGTGGCACCGGTGCCAAAAACGCACTCGGTCGCTCGATCGTCCAGCACGCGTACGAAGCCGGATTGCATGCGGGTGTGAAAATTTGTGGCATGAACGCCGAGGTGGCGCCTGGACAGTGGGAGATTCAAGTCGGTCCGCTGTCGCCCTTGTCGATTGCCGACGACGTGGTGATGCTGCGATACATTTTACATCGCTGTAGTGAAGGCACTGAAATGGCGGTTGTGTTTGGCGCGAAACCGCTCCCTGGGTACAACGGATCGGGCATGCACACGAACTTTTCCACCAACGTGATGCGCAAACCGAAAACGGGCAAACAAGCCATTCGCGATGCGATTCAGTTCTTAGGGGAGCGTCACGCCGAACATCTCGCCGCTTACGCCGGTCGCAACAACGACAATGCGCAACGCTTGACAGGCACACACGAAACCAGCGATCCAAAAGTGTTCAGCTCGGGTGTGGGTGCGCGTGACGCCAGCATCCGCATTCCCACGCATGTCGACAAACAGGGTTACGGTTACATTGAAGATCGGCGTCCGAGTTCGAGTTGCGATCCGTACACGATCGTGTTGGCGCTGTTGCAAACGTGTTGCACTTAAATTGCTACTCAATCCTCCTTTTCTTTTTTACAATACGTTGTCGAACAGAACCACGAACAGAACCAACGCAGACAGTTGCCAATCAAGCGTGTCGTCCAAAAGGTTGCCTCATTGTCACGTTCGTCGCAACCCAAACAACGTAGTCGATCATGTGGGATGTACGACCCACATACGCAAACGTTGGGCAAGTTAAGGTTGCGCCGCGTCTCTTCGCTAAACGTACCGACACCACTCATGATGATGTGCGTGCGCTTTGGTGAAACGCACCGTGTCGTTTCGCTCTGCGGCCAAACGTAAAGGCAAAATGAGCGTAGCTTTCGCCAACGAACGCATACGACAATATGGGGCTTCCATTGCATTGCTCACCATGTCGCACAGATCCGTACACATCGCCAATTGCGTGGCATGGATGACAAAGGAGCGTACCTGCACGGGTGGTAATCGGTGTCGACGCCGACATGCACCACACAAAGAAAACAGTATGAGCGTGATGGTGTGCTACGGATGGACGTACTACGGCGACTGTCGTTTTGGTGCACTCTGCCTGTTTGAACACGGTAAACAATATCGATCGTAACGACTACATTCTATATTTGTAATAATCACGCAAGTAGACGCGCGATTGCGTATGTACAAGCTTTTTTTTTTACACGTGGCTAATTTCGCCTAAAATACAAGTCACCTTTCAGTCCCAATATTATATTGCGACCACGTACATCATGCCGCCGTACTGCGAACACGAAGAATGCGATCGCCGCGCCATATATGGCTACCATACTGTCACCACCGTCGGTGAAGAAGTGCGGTACTTGCGATGCACCGAACACAAAGCTGAGAATATGGTCGATGTGGCTCACCGTTTCCAACGCTGCATTCACGACGGCTGCATGACGAGCGCATCCTTTGCCAACACTATGAACAACCACCCTACACACTGTGCCAATCACAAAGAAGACGGGATGCACAATGTGATGAGGCGTGTATGTGAATCACCAGATTGCAATACGACCGCCAACTATACGGTAACAGTGGACAATGTGACGTTGCAAGTATGTGCGGTGCATCGCGGTCAGCCTAAACGATACACACGGCGCAAACGGAAGCGTTCTAGTGGCAGCGGACGTAAAGCGAAGCGGACAAAGTGTTCTTGCACGTGGGAAGGGTGTGGCAAGGCGTTTGGCAGATCTGGCGATCTCACCACGCACATGCGCACGCATACCGGCGAGAAACCCTTCGAATGTGAATGGGGTGGTTGTGACAAAGCGTTTGCTCAATCTGGAAATCTCACCAGCCACATGCGCACGCATACCGGCGAGAAACCCTTTGAATGTGAATGGGATGGTTGTGAGTATGCCTGTACAACATCTGGCAGTCTCACCAGTCATATGCGCACGCATACCGGCGAGAAACCCTTCGAATGTGAATGGCAAGAGTGTGGTAAAGCGTTCACTCAATCTGGTGATCTCACCAATCATATGCGCACGCATACCGGCGAGAAACCCTTCGAATGTGAATGGGATGGTTGTGGCAAAGCGTTTAGCGAATCTGGCAGTCTCACCGTTCATACGCGCACGCATACCGGCGAGAAACCCTTTGAATGTGAATGGGATGGTTGTGAGTATGCCTGTACAACATCTAGCGGTCTCACCAGACATATGCGCACGCATACAGGCGAGAAACCCTTCGGATGTGAATGGGATGGTTGTGACAACGCGTTCACTACATCTGGCGGTCTCACCGTTCATACGCGCACGCATACCGGCGAGAAACCCTTCGAATGTGAATGGGATGGTTGTGACAACGCGTTCGCTGATTCTGCCAATCTCACCAGGCATATGCGTACACATACCAGCGAGAACCCCTTCGAATGTGAATGGGAAGGGTGTAATAAAGCGTTCGCTCAATCTGGAACTCTCACCAACCACATGCGCACGCATACCGGCGAGAAACCTTTTGAATGTGAATGGGATGGTTGTGACAAAACGTTCACTCAATCTGGCAATCTCCAAGCACACCAACGCCAACACACTCGTTGGGCCAAAAAAAGCAAAGGCGAAGAACTCCTCTACAACTATTTCCTCGCCTGGTTCGGTCAAGGTGCCCGTCGTTGGCATGTGTGGCGGTTCCAGGTCAACTTTCACGACTGTCGCAATCCACTCACCGGTCGCCTTCTCCACTACGACTTTGCCGTGCAATCCGACGTTTTTGGCTGGATTCTCATCGAATTCGACGGTTGTTGGCATCGCGAAGCAGCACCTTGGGATACGTCGCCTGACGATCTCGCCAAACGCCAGGCCCGCGATCAGGTCAAGAACGACTACGCAAAAAAAAATAGCTACCCTCTCCTCCGCATCACCAACATGCGCGACGCCCGTAATCAATTGCTCAACTTTTTGAACGATAACGGTGTCGATGTAGATTACTAATTTATTATTCATCGTCTCGCGTACTGAACACATGTAATTTCTTTCCCTCCAACGCAAACAATTGCCGAGCACGCGCGCTGTTTTTGTTTGCGTTTCTCGTGTTGCAGATGGTGATTCATCGTTGGCTTTGCATAAGAAAGTTAGAACGGTCGATCTTGCGCACCCCAACCTCGCCAATCTGACCGATCGCGACCGCGCCGCCGTTGTCGTCGTTGGCGTTCTTTTTTGGCCTCTTCTTTACGTGTAGCCTGTTGTCGTTGTTGTTGTTTGCGCCTGTCGCGGCGGGTCTCGCGCGGGGTTTCGATCGACGAGACAATAGGCTTAGGCGGTTTGGGAAACACCGGTTCAAATTTGATCAACCCACCCAGGGTGCGTCGAGCATGGTTGACATTGTAATTCAGCATTTCTCGCATCGTGTTTAGAGCGCGTTGCCCTGCGCTCAGTTGCGTTTCTAGCGGAGGTGACGTTGTCGGTGTAATGGTAGGAGTGTAACGCGGACGCCACGCAGCCCGTTTGCGCTTGTGACGCCATGCCTTGTACCGCCGTACGTATTCGTGCCACGTCGAGGGTGGTTTGGCGTGCGGATGTTGACCGATCACCATGTGCGCTCGACGATGCTGCCAATGGTTGGTAAAATGCGTCGTCCAAAAATAGTCACGGGTCACAACGTGCCGAAACCGTGCGCAGACGGTGCGCAGATGAAACACGACTACGGTGGGACAATGTAAAAATAAAGCGTGTAAGGCATCCTGACTCAGCGTGTTAAACATGGTGTCGGCTACCGCTCACATTTTTATTGTTTTTGTCGAAATAGGCAATTATAGCATCGCGATCGACGAGTGTGTGATGACGAAAGTGGTGTGGAGTTTTGACATTGGCACGCGTCACTTGTCGTATGCGTTCGTGGCAAAGCGTGCCGCCGAGGAGAAGCCCATCTTATTGCATTGGACACTGCACGACACGGGCACAACCAAGGTGTGGGACGCCACCGAACGCCTGTACACGCATCTGGAAACCATGTGGCAACAGTGGGGTGCGCGTGTGACGTACGTGGTTTTGGAAACACAAATGGCACCCAAGATGAAGAGCCTCTTTCACGCACTGCACATGTATTTCTTGACCAAGACGACGCTGCCAGCCGATTGCATTGTGGCGTTTAGTAGTGCGCACAAGCTCACGGTGAAAGACGATCTGCTGAATGGGGAAGATGCACTGAGTGAGACGGAAACGGCGCTTTGGCGACGCGTGCTCAAACGCAAGAGTGCCTACGGTCTCCGCAAAGACTTGAGTATTTTGCACGCACTGCGTTTGGTGGCAGCGATGCCACAGGCCGAGCGCTGGACACGCGAGCTGCTGCAATGGTATGACGAAGACAAGGCCGACGATGTGGCCGATGCGCTCCTCCAGGCAATCGTCTTCTTTGAGCGCCAGCAAACCAAACAGGGACACGAAAAGACGACGACCGCCAAGCGCATACGCAAACCGGGAAGGCTTTATCCCACTACGCGGCGACGCCATGGCTAAACAACAATAGACCTCAGTTGTATTGATTCCCCTCAACGGTATGACACTGTACATCCTTCTTCAAGTACTGGTACGCGCGAATGCGATGGCAGCCGTCATACACATCGTAGATGCCGTCATCACTGAGGTAGACTGTTATAATCTCCTTAAACGCGCCGTCTCTTTTGAGCACATTGACAAGTGAGGCAATCTTGCGGGCTCGTTCATCCTTTTCATCCAAACAAACCAGACCATGTCCGGCATAATAGGATTGGCAACGCGAATCGTTCAACCATTTAGCGATGCGTTTGTCTTTGATCTCGTCCCACATGGTGGGGAAGCGTTGCCAGGACACCCTGCAAAGCGTAGTCATGTTTGTTTGACTGGGATTAGTGCAATTCGATATAGTTCAGTTTATGTATTTCGCCGAACGTGACCTAGGATGCACACGCAAGCATGACAACGTCCTCGGCGTTTGTGGTATGGGCACGTGAACCCACCTCGTATGAGAATGACGATGGCGTTACGGATTTTGGCTCACCGCCATCCTTGCTCGGCATCTTTACCGACGCCGCAAAGGCCAAAGCTTGTTTCCACGCGCCGGGCGTCATCATTCCACTAGGCCGATTCGTCGAGCTCCACACGACGACGCTTAATGCGGTCCACTATAATAGTAGTCAGTTGCTCATGAAACGACGTGTGCAAAAAAAGGATTGAGCTTTGGCTCATGGTTGTATATATCTGTCAATTCAAGGCTGAGGTTTCACTATCACAGAATAAATGAATACTTTCGCTTTCTTCAACTTTTCAGTTTTGGGCCTTTCCGTTTTCATTCTCTTCTTGCTTGCCTCGAGGCAGGTATCATTATGACGTCCTCCTCCAACACTGCGTTCTCGGTCACGGTACAATATTACCCACCGAAGAATGACTCGCCCAAATCGGTGCACATGCACAAGCACAAAGTCGACGACTACGACGCGTTGTGGGCGCGCATCTACGAAGCGTGGCCTGTGTTGAAGGGCGATGATGATGTCGTGATGGAGCGTGATTGCGGCAAGAACGCGTGGGAGGCGATCACGTCGGTGATGTACACGCTCCCGGACGGCACGCTCTTCTTTCGTGTCGGTCACAAAGCGGATTTCAAATCGCAGACTACGACGCCCTCAAAGCCGACCGTGGCGATACCGTGGGGGCGCGTCGTCAAGCACGACAGTGTCACATTCAAGTCGCTCGGTCTCCTCGATGTGCTGGAGGGCTTCGCGGAGAAGACGCGTTCCGATGGCATTTCCTCCATCTCACAAGAGCGCATGTTTGAAGGTGTGTGTTGTTCCTTTTTGTACGTCCATCATGTCTATGTATTTTTAATGCATGTTTTTTTGTACTAGGTCAAGCGTGGCGCGTCATCATCTACTTGGAAACGGCGCAAACGTCGTTGCGTCTGGTGACCGAGCCGCTCGGCGTTAAAGTGAAGGAGATCGACACGCATGCGCTGCTCTTCATGTTGAACAACAATTTCAAAAAGCGCTACATGTCCTTTGCGCGTGACCTTCGTGACGGTGAGGTCGTCTTGGATGAACGTCTTCCGTACGGTCAGCGCATCGTGGACGACAGTGGCAAGACGACCGACTACGTCATGCTTCGCCATCCCAAGCAGCTTGCCGAGCGCCTCAAACTCTTCTTCGGTCTTGCGTTCGACGCGATGCAGAAGGTTAAAGAAGTGACGTACTCGCTCGCCGCGCAGAAGCTCTTTAAGAAGAAGAAGCAATCGGGCTAGCCCAACATGCACAATCTCATGCAGCACCTTCAGGGTACGGGTGGTAGTGGTGGCGGCGGCAGTGGTGATGGTGGCTCGGGCCAGCCCAACATCGATCTCATGCAGGCGCTGCATCGCCGCATGCACGGTGGTGGTGGTCAACCAGACTGTATTACGCAGTAAATGACATGGTGTTTTGAAAGCCGCGCTTGTACATTTTTTATCCGTGGATCCCTGCACCACTACGCACGCGACAGGTGAGCGAAAGAAAAGCGAGCTCTATTGTTTGGTTTTTGTTCAGTTTCTTTCTGCCGTCATCATGAGCACACAAAAGCGTTGTGACGTGAGCAAGTTGTCGCTTGGCGACGTGTTGAGTGTGACGCGCTATTACCGTGTCGATTACATCACGCCACACAGTGTCACGGTGACCGACCTCGAGTTGGACAAGCCTGACAAGAAGGTGCAGCTTACGATCAGTCCCGCAGTCGTGGAACGCGAGTGCTACAGTCACAACCAATACACCGAAACCAAGCCCGTGACAATCACCGAGCTGACGCGCCGGCTGGAGCATGTCGGCGATACGGTATTCTCGTGCAAGTTCCGCAAGAAGGTCTCGCCAACGCAAGTGCACGAGAAGCTGACGCGCGCGTACACCCAAGACAATGCCATTCTGACGAGCGCACCGAAGCGTCGCAAACTGTCGCGCACGTTGCTCGAGGGCGAAGAACGCACACTCGTCGGTAGTCTCGCCACCAAGGAGACGGGTCTCGGCCGTAGTAAGGTGTTCGACTTGAAGCTGCCGTTCGGGCAGAACGAACGCCAAGTGGATCACCGCACACTGGAAGAGCTCATTCACAAGAATGTGCGTTACGTGCGCAAATGAAGTATTTTGAAGGTATTTTTGGAAATACGCTTGTAACAGGTTTCGCAAAATTCGAGACCAACAACATTCAACGGGCGAACGCACTGCGCACACCGTGATGCCAAGCAGGAACTACATTGCCGCTCACATCGTCCACATGTGAGTCTGTCGCAACCCACACACGCCATCAATTCATTGCGATGTTTATGACGTGTGCAAAGCGCGCACACATAGATGCCTTCTGGACAATCGTGTTCGTCTCGCATCCCTTCCAGTTTGCGTTTGCATTTGACACAATAGCCTGCACAAATGTTAGCCAGACCATAAAACAAGTTGAGCATATGATCGTCGGTGACAAGGGGCCGTAGCGTGGCCATTTTTTGTTTGAAAATAGCGTAGCATGTTTTGTTGATCAGTGCAAAATGTTTCCAATCGTCATAGTCTTTCAAAAAGGGCGCAAACGCTGTCATAATATCCTTCGAATTGAACATGTTCATGCTTGCTCCTGCGTGAAGAAATTTAGCACGCGTCATGAACCGTATACGTTTTGCGCCCATCTGCTGTCTTTATTTGGTTCGCATTGGCATTGTTGTATATTTTGAACACATAGCGCCCTGGACGATTGTAAATATCGGTGTACAATGGTGAACCGCCGTGTGCGATACTTTGCGCATAGACCTGTTGGGAGAGAATAAAGAGACGCGTGACGTCGGTGACGGTGAGCGTGCGCAACGTGGTCAGTGGCGAGAGTTGGGCCTCGTGCAGAATGTCGCACTTGAGATAGTTGCCCACGCCGCTGACGACCTGCTGCTTCATCAAAAACTCGGTAATGTCCGTATCGGGTTTGCGCTTTTGCATCGCCACAAATTTGGCGTAATAGTGTTTGAGGGTCGCGTCGCTCACCGTGGGCCCGATCGTATTGAGTTTCTTGGTGTGCGACTTGGCATCGGCGTACGCGGTAAAGTAACCGTAGTTGGTTTGATCGAGATAGGCGAGTATACACAGTGTGTTGTCCTTTGTCAGAACGAAATTGAACAGCATGCGCGTTTTGCCTTGGTCAGCCTGGCTCAGTTTATCGTAGAGTACCCATCGTCCCGTCAACCCGAACGAATGGCCCACGTAACGCTCCCCATCGAGCGCAAAACTGAGAAACTTGCCCTTGTTCGACACACGTTGGACACGCAACGGCAAATGCGGTGCGAGCGCCTTTGTAAAGTCCTTGAACGGTTTCTTCGCGTAGCGGCCACTCACAAACGACACCGATACGAACGTCGCTTGCCCGTCGCCCAACAACGCATGGAGTTGGCGTGCGACGACAGTGACCTCACTGCCTTCTGGCATCGTATTACCCTATACTGTTCATTTTTTCTTTTTGACAGAGCGCGTGAAAGTGGTTGGCCGTTTGTTGAAACCCGGGGTTGCCTGGACGATAGAGGATGGTATCGTAGAGTGTGGCGTTGAGCGATTGGCAGAAATACTGGTAACGTATGAACTTGCGCTCCAACGTGTGTAGTTTCGCGAGGAGGTGGTCTATGTAATGCGAACCGTGCTGGCTGTATTCGAAAAAGTGACAATCTTTCCACCTTCTGCTGTAATGAAAACACAACGGATATCGACGGATATCGACGCCTTCGAGTGCGCGGTAAAGCCAGAGGGTCCGCTTACGCAATTCGGGCAAGACGCAAAGTGAGTAATGCGTTTTCGGATTCATTAACGTGATACGTTCAATATTGCTTCTCCATCCTGTACGCATCCTCATTCTGCTTGACACCTGGTTGAGCTACGACACCGCTGTAGTAGCGCTTGACTTTCTTGCTGCGAAACAAGCCTTGCTTCTGATAACAACGGATAGCACCTTTATTGCTCTTGCGCACATGCAAAAAGAGTGAGTGGAGGCGGCGCCCACCTGAAAACAGATCCGCTTCCACGCGTTGGATGAGTTGACTCGCCAAGCCTTTGCGTCGATAGGCAGGCAAGACGCCCAACGAGATGATATGGCCAGTACGCTCGCGATGACGATTGTATTCGATACGTGCCATAATATACGCCACACATTGCTCAGCTTCATTCTCAACCAGGAAACAACTCGATTCGGGTGACGCCAACACAGCCTTGTACGCCTCAAGCGGGTAGTTTTCGGGTAACACGACCCGATTGCACGCATCCATCGCTACACTGTCGTCCACGGTCGCTTTACGTATGTGCGTCATGCTTGCGCGTAGCACGACGATAGAAAAAAATATGACGTATACGCAACGTATCCATGTTGCTGGGCGCTTACAAAGATAGTGTCGATTTGGTATTGCACGATCGCGATCCGGCGGGTACCGTGACGGACCTTGTCAAAACCAATATGCAAAAACTGATCGTGGCGCTTGTTAAAAAAGAGAACCTACCCGTCGCGTACATGCTCGAGGTGATGGACGACAACCGTGTGCAGTTGGAGTGGTGGTCAGACCAAAAGGAACGCTGGGTCAAAGTGGAGATTAGCGAGACGCACGTGGACGTGTTTGAATTGCATATTATTCAACGTACATCGGCGGAACGCTTCGGCGTTGCCGACGTGGCTAAGATTGTGGCGTCTATTGCGAACGCGGTGGCAAGGTTACCTTAGCTTGCAGTTGCTGTTGAACCTGCACCAGTTGTTCCGTGTCGCGAAGCCGTTCTTCTGTTTTTTTAAATTGCGTGTAGAACGGTCCCTTTTCGAGTTGGGCGAGCGCCGCACCAAGTTGTTTCAAACAGGAGCCTTGCCGTTCGCGCGCCTCTCGAATATAGGCACTGTCGCCGCTGAGCAGCATTTGCAGCGCGTAGAGCCGTTTGTGATTGTAATCCTCCACACTACGCAAGTGTAGCGTGAGACGGCGATTCAGTTCGTCCAGCGTGATCGGGGCGGACGTGGGCAGTTTGAGCAACGCGTGCCCGTCCAAGATCGGCATGGGCTGGGGAAGTGGCTGTGTGTCGCGTGGCACTGCGCCGAGCGGCGGAATGTCGGTCCAACCGCGCCAGTCTGTCAATGGATTCGTTTGCGGTAGCGTGCCAAGGCGTTCCAGGACAAGCGCGTCGTACTGGAGCGGCGTCGTGCCGCCGACAACGTCGCCGTCATCGCTGAGGCGCGCACGTGTATTGTTCTGGTGGAGTGCATCCACCACGGCCTGGCTTTTGGACTGGAGGGTTTGGACGAGCAGTGGAAGTTGGCGACATGCATCATTGTCGTCGGCGCCATTGGCAAGCAGCTGATCTATGGCACGTACAATGCGCAACACAGTGAGGGCGTACTGCAAACGGGCTTCCAACAGGATGGTTTGGGCGTACAGTTGCGTGAGTGCCTTGTCACCGAGGGTGTCACTCGTGTCGCGCAAGTGCGTCGCGACATTCGGTGTAGTGGTCGGTTTAACCGCCGTCACCACCAAAGGTACCGGTGACGGTGCCTTTTGCAACAATGCCTTTTGCACATTGAGGTGTAACGTTTCGGGATAGGAGGCTACGCTGACCCCAACGCCATGGGCATCAGGGTTGGCTACGCTGACCGCAATGTTCTTGAGTTTCACCGTGGAGACAGGCGCGGCGAGCAGCACGCTCGCGTACGTCCCTTCTGACATGACTAGTATTTATTTAGAAGATTTTTCTTTCTTGGTGGGGGCCTTACGCTCCTCCTCAATCACTTTGGCTGGATTCTCGGCATAGGTGTCGAGTTTGTAAACGTTGACCGGGTCGAACGTACTACGACCGTGGTCGGCTTTAATTTGCCGTAACATGGCGTCGCTCATGTTGAAACTACGCAAACGTTGGTGACGATCGCGTTTTTCGAGTACTTTCAACGGTTGCTGTGTGCGTTTGTACTCCTCAAAGCTCGGACCCTTCACGTGATCGATACGTCGCGTGACCGTCGGCGTACGCAATATCTGGACCGCCTCGCGGGCCACCTTGCGTACACCCTCGCTAATATCCTCACGCGGCCGATAAACGAGCACATCGTAACTATCGACGGAATTCACGTTGTCGCTGAGTGGTGCCGACACGCGTTTGACCGTGGCCGTGTACGTCACGCCCGCCAGACGTTTCACAAAACTGCGTGGTCGCAAGTTGCCGAGTACCATGCGCAAATCACACGCTGGATTGAAAATACCGTAGGGCAGTGCAATATTGGCTTCGGTTGCCATCTCATCCAATTCCACGTACGCTGATGGCTCTGAAAAGGTGCGCGTATCGTATTTGATGACGGTGGCCACCGGTGCGTCCACACGCATACTCATCATACTATTCTCAAACGGCGAGCCCCACGGCATGTAGATCACGCCCTTCACGTCTTCCTTTTTGTCGCGTGCCTGTTTTATCGTATCCAACGCTGTGTTGCCAATTGTAGCAAGTCGAGCTTGTTCGCGTACCTTTTCTTGCTCCTTCACTTGCTCTTCAATAATTTTACTCCTAGCCCGAAACAGGTTGTAGACGCGTGTCTTGAACACGCGCTTTGCCCAGCTCGTCACGGCGCCCACCGCACTGCCCACTTTATACATCCAGTGCGTGCCAAGACGATAGAACGTTTCCCACGATGCCGCCTGCACGTAGAAATAGTATGTGGCCGTACGTTGTTCGCCGGGCACAATGTAATGGGGCAAAATGTCACGTTGCCAAAGCTCAAGTAGAAAGTATGGGACGAATGTCATGTTCAACTGTCTCAAGATCCGGTTTGTCAAGCCGCGATACACGGTTAACACTTGACGGTACGTCATCACCTTTGTTTCTGTTGGCTGACGACCGAAAAGACGCTGAAAAAGACCCGGTTTAACCGTTTTCACGGTAACAACATCCTCATAAAACGCAGATGTGGTGTCGATGGGACGGTCCACATCAAAGTACTTGAGATAGGCATCCACAAACGCGACGCGCGTCTTCTCGTCCATTATCATTCTGTGCCACACGGTACTGTCTTTTAACATGTCTTCACGTGACGGCAAAAACGCCTCCATGAACACACGTGCCCGACTAATATTCTGAATGAACGTCATGTTCCGTTCACTGTGCCACGTTGTCGTGTTGGCGTATTTGGCTTTCAAGTTTGTCGCCAAGGTTTTGGCCGACCGTTGTCGAAACTCTTCGGCGGTGAGGCGTTGCACGACTGGGTACGCGACGTTGTATTGGTCCAACACGTAATCGGGCTCGAACGCATCGGCGAGAAGTTGTTTATAGGTGCGTTCAATGTGTAGGAGATAGTGTTTGCCATCGTCAGAAATGAAAATGTTACGAATGACCGGGTCGGCAGGATTGCTCACAAAGCGCGTATTGAGTTGAACGTGCGTCAGTGGCGCTGTCACGTTTGGCACCTTGGCTTCACTGTATTTTGGATATTTGAGGTAATACATGCGCGTTTCGCGTTCCGTCTCGGTGAGACTTTGAAGTTTCGACGCAGGCAAACTCGTTGTAGAAAGCATGACGTTCTGTATCACGTTGCGCGTCACGATTTTGCCTTTGCGCTCTTCTAACATGGGAAGCTCCATATCCGTGAGCAAGAAACTGCCATTCGCCAGTGCATCCTGTGCGACCGACTGAAACAGAGCCTTCATCATGTTGTTCAAATCTCTCGGCGAGAAGTGTTGGGGATTCTTCTTGTCGTCTGGTTTGTGACACGCCTCGGCGAGCTGATGCACACCGGACACGCTCAGACCGCGCATGTACCGCTTATACGCCGGCGTGAGCCACTGGCGCGGTTCCACCGTGCCTTGCAGTTTGCGCCAGTCTTTGAGTTTTTGACGTAACGCTTTGCGAGCGTCTGCAGAGACGGGTTCGTTTTTTCCGGGCAACGTACACGATGGACACTGCGGATCAGTCAAGTTGCGGAACCACGCACGACGTAACAAGGCTGCGGATTGGATGGTTTTGATCCGAGTGCGTTTCGCCTTGTCAGAAAGTGTACGATCCTCCTGAATGAGGCGGAGTTTGTCTAACGTGTCTTTGTCATCGAGAAACGCCTGTGGTATCAGCACACCTGGCACCTCGCCAAGCCATAGTGCTACAAGCGCGTCCGGTGGCTCGCGAAAGACCACGTAGTCTGAGATCAGTTTGTGAATCATCTCTTCCATGTCGTCGACGTCGGGCAGCCGCACGTAGATTTGCGTTTGCAAACGGCTCAGAAGCGCCGAGTCGAGACGCCACGGGTAGTTTGTCGCCGCAATCACCACGACATTGTCTATTTTCTTCACACCGTCCATCATTTGCAACAGCGTATTCACACTGCTTGCCATGACACCGGCGTCGTCCGCGCCACTACGATCGCCACCAATCGCGTCAAACTCGTCAATAAAGAGCACGGCAACGGTGCGCGTCGCGGGCAACGGATGCGCCTTGACCAACAGGCTCGCCTCCACGCCTGCGGGAAGCACCTCTTCGAGCTTCAACGGATGCGCCTTGACCAACAGGCTCGCCTCCACGCCTGCGGGAAGCACCTCTTCGAGCTTCTTTTGGCTCTCAAAACACGTGTTCTGCTGACAGGCGATACGCGAGGCGCACGTAAAGTAGCGCGTAATGTTCTTTTCGGTTTCGCCCACGTATTTGCCCTTGAGCTCGGCACCAGTCGGCGCAAAATACACAATCTGCACACCGCCACCTTCCGCTTCGGCTTCGTCTTGCAAGTCGTTCACGGCGGCTTTGGCGAGCATGGTCTTACCGGTACCGGGTGGGCCGTACAACAGGATACCACGCGCGAGACCCGGAAACAGACTCGGATAGATGAGCGGTTTCACTAGGCCCTGACGCAGTTTCTCTTTCGCACTCGCCAAGCCGATGAGGTCGTCAAACGTCACATCAATATCCACCTGTTTCACTTTTTGTTTTTCAACCAGCTTACAATCCGCCTCGCTGGTGCCTTCCGCCTCTTGCGGCGCCGCAGCTGGCAGACTGCGTCCACCCACGTTCATCTCGCGCACAATGCCTTGCAACTTTTGCACGTGACGCAGCACGCGCTGAATCGTATTGTCCAACGTACAGATGGTTTGCTCGCACCACTGGTACTCCAAGCCCACGCTCACGGGCGGACAGGCCACGATGCCACTGATCTCTTTGGTGACCATCGCCTTCGTTCTGCCTTGCTCCGGTAAAACAGGCGTGAGTCCTTTGTCCAGCAAAACGTTCTCAAGAATACTTTTGACATTCCACAAGGTGTTCGCGCAGAGACTGTACTGCATCAGTGCGGCGACGGGTTCACCGCGCGCATTGTAGCGTTCGGCATTCTGGTAAAACTGGTGTGCCTCGTCGATGGTTTTGTGCACCCACTTGGTGTACGGCGGTAGTTTACAAACTTGCGGTTCAGGCATCGTCGTCCGTGTGCACACACACACACTCTTACCCAACATGCATAAAAAAAATAGAGTGCGCCAAGTGCTTTACGAGGTAACGTCGTAATGTTGGTGGAGCTCAATCCATTCTTCCTTGGTCAGTGGCGTGAATGTCGTCGCGTCTTTGCCGGTCCAACAATAGTACATCTTTAAACCCATCACGTTCATCACGTGCACTTGAGGTGCTGAGGGCGTATTAAAGCGTATGCGAGGTCTCGGTTTTGTTTCTTTGCGCGGCGCGGCATCGCGATGCATACCTGCCATGGCAGGTCGCAACGTGAGATAGGCATCTTGCGGGCCGTTGGCCAGCATGCCGGAAGCCGTTAAGTGAGCTTCCATTACCCTCAAACACGCTTAAACTTTTGTATCGAATAGACGCACGAGTTCGGCAGCGCGTTTTTCTGGTACCGGACGTTGCTTTTGAAACGCGGCCCACGCTTTTTTGTACCGGACATAAGCCTGTTGTATGCGCGCGGTCGGATCCGTTGTCGGTACGAGTTTTCGCAATGTGCTCGGCGGTTTGAAGCCGCGCTCTATCTCCCTTGCCTGATACTGGCGCCACGCTGCGATCAACGCATTCAATGCGTGATACACTTCCACCATGTCTTTGGTCACCAGCTGCTGTGACGCTTGTATGTATTGACGATAGAGTGGTGTTTTGAGGTTGGCCTGCGCGTTCACCTGCACCAGGGTGCGTTCGACGCGCTTGTCCATGGCACTGAGGCGTTCGATCAACATGCGCCACAGCGGCAGCCAACTCGAGCGCAACACGCGAAACACACTTAACGTATCACTACCAGGAAGTAAGCGCATCGCTCTGCGTACTTGTTCACGCTCAAACAGCACATTCGTGCTATTGAGTCCACGTTCCACAATCTGTTGCACGAGCGTCCCGGGTGGCACGGCCAACGGCGGTGGGGGCGGTTGAAGTCGCCACGTCCCCGTCTTCGCTACGCCCTTAGGCGGTAGGGTGTGGATATCACTGGTGGGAAACTGGAAGCTCTCGAACGCTGGCGCCTCCGCACGGGTCTGTGTGCGCATCGACGTCATCATCGCGTCCAAGATGGGTTGCGAAACCTCGGCACCATCGATAATCCATTTGGCCGTACCGTACATGGTCGATACGCTCTTGGTCGCTTCGTTCACGACAGCACCGAAGGCGCGTTTCGACGCGGCGCCGACCAGGCTGGCCACCGGGCGCACAACACCCTTTGCAGTGCGGTAGACTCCGGGTGCCGCTTGCAATACACCTTCAACAACGCGACCGGGCAACAACACCGCTTTGGCGATTTCACGCAACGGCTCGCGTTTCACGGCTTCAATCTTTGCTTCGAGCTGGCGCTTGATAAAGCCACCCGCCTGCTGTATCGCGGGCACGGCGGTTTCGGTCGTCCAGGTTTTCGCTTCGGCCAGTGTGCCCGCCACGCCGTCGCTGTAACTGTATTCGTCACGTATACGATAATAGGGTACACTGAGCAAATCGGAGGGTTGATCCGGGGCCACCGGTGCAGTCACGAGTTGCAACCCGAGTTTGGCTTGATCGTCCGCGCTCATCACCGCCACACGGTACAAATGCGCGAGGCCAACGTCCGTGCGCGCACCCAAGGCACGCATCGGAATGCCCGTATTGTGCTCCGTAATGCTACGTAGTCGCGATCGTAGTGCTTTCATGTCTTCAACGCGGCTTGGCTTCAGCAACACGAACCCATCCACCTCTCCGCGTGCTTTCGCATCCAAGTAGGCGTCCGTGGCAAACGGTTGCAACGTGCGCCCAACCATGCGCACGGGCATGCGTAGCAGGCCACTCTTCTCATCTGCTTCAAGCCACTTGTTGACGACGTCCACTTTGACATCGGCTTTGCGCACGTGAATCATACTGTCGGTTTGCCATGATTGAAGAAGCGTTTTGAAATCGACTTGCACCGTGATCGCCTCACTGTCCGGGGGCGGTGGTGGCGGTCCGGTGAACACGTCCTGCAACGTCGCTTGGGGCGTCACCGGTTGCGGCATGAGCGACGTCACCATACTCGTAAGGTGTACCATTTCAGAGGTGAATACTTGGGTTAAACTCACGGCACGTTCGGCGTGGTTACGATTGTGATTGGCAAAGCGCGTTTTGAAATCCTCCCACGCCACGCGCAAGTGACTGGTTTGGCGTCCGCCAAAGATCAACGTTTGGGCGATTTCCGCTTGCGCATCCTCACCCACAATCAGCTTGTCCATGCTGCCCAACCACCCCAACCCGTTTTGCATCCAGTTTTTCATCAGGCCATCCGTTTTCGACGCACTCGCTTCAAAGTCCTCCTGGGCAATGTCTTTGATAGCGTCCTCGACGTCTTCGCGTTCAACGTCCGTGAGCTCCTCTTCTGTCGTTTTGCGCGTCTCCGTCAATTTGGCCTTCAAGACGCGCTTTTTCACCGCACCGGCTGTTTGGCCCACGACGATATTACGCACATCCTGCATGCTGAATTTGGAAAACACCTCACCTTTACTCCCAATCGCACTACCGGCACAGGCTCGTGTACTGTTACTAAACAGCGCGTGACCGACGGCACCGGTGAGCGGGCGTACCAATTTCGAATTGGCACCCAGCAGACCGACGCCGACCTCTTTGAGGCTTTTGCCGTGTAACGTACACAAGAGCGTGGCGAGAAACTTGCGAAAGGCACACTGATAGTTTTCCTTGTCCGTATCGTCGTTACAGGCGCGAATGGACGAGTCGTAGAGGCGCGTCGCCAGTGCCGGCAACCCGACTGAAAGCGCGCCACACAATACACCTGACGCAACTTTACCCATGGCGCCACCGGCAAACCACGACATTTTGTCGCACGTATCCAACATGCTTCGCAAGATGCGCGGCGCAAACGACTCGAAGAAACAGGCGTTGAATTGGGCGTCGCGCACACCCTCCTCCAACGAGAAAACGTCTTCACGAAAGGCGTCACCTGTTTTGGTGAGCATGGCGACACAGGCGGAAAGCGGTGGTGCTGTGATCTTCTTTTCGTCCATCTGATTGCGCAACCCTTGCAAACGCTTATGCGTGGCGTCCAACTCGTCAATCAAATCAGCGGACGGCAACGGTGCCGGACCGTTTGCGTTACCCGCATATTTGAGAAGGCTGCTCAGCATGAAGGTTTCGGCCATGCGCAAAATCTGACTCAGTCGGGTGGCGTTCAACTGCTGCGCGAGCGTGGCAAGCGCACCAAACACCTCACCGGTGCGTTGCAGGACACTTTCGCGACGTTGCGCTTCGGCTTTGCCAACAGCCTGCTCGTGCATTGTTGCCGTGCCTTCGACCTGTTCCGGCGCTGAGAAACTCGCCTCGCTCGTACCGCGCACCATCGGTGATGCACTACCCGTCACCTGCGGAGCGGGCAACTCGGAGCCCACCGGCACCGGCACGCGTGTTGCGGCATCGCGCACCGATTTTTTGTCCTGACTGGGTCGCTTCACCTTGAAGCGCGCGGCGCGATCAAACACCATCGCCACCAACGAGGACATGGGTTTGTTATTGGCCTTCTCCGCCATCTCGTCAAAGGTATTGCGCAATTTGAGTTGTACGGACGCGCGTTCCTGCTCCATCTCGGCCAATAAACGTGCCATCTCCTCCTCACGTCCCCGCTTGAGTGCGTCCATTTTGGGTTTCAACGCCTGATACCGCGTCAAATAGGTTTGGAGTTGCGGTAACAATTCGCGTGCAATACCATTTCGTTGACGTACGCCATGGGTCTCCTTTTCAACGCGTCCAAGCAACATTTGAAACGAATCGTACGCACTGTACACATCGGCCAAGTCCTCCGGTTTGAGCGAGACCTTTGGTGGCTTGGGCAACGTTTCCACCAGCTTTTTGAACGCCATCATGTTGTAATCCATTTCTTTCAACCACCATCGGTCGGCAGTCTTTTTCACCGTCGCAGCCAGCGTATTGATCTGTATCATGTTTGCATCGTATTTTTGCAAGTTTCGCATATCCTGTTGCAAGCGCTGACGCACATCGGCCTGATTGGTGTGTATTTCGTTGAGCATGGCAACGATAGCTTCAAATTTTTGTGTATACTCGGTGCGATCCTCATACGACAGGCGCATGAGATTGGCGTCGAACGCATCCATGAGCGCTTCGCGACTACGTGTTTCGTCAGTCTCGGCAACCAGCGCGTCGGCCAACGGCGCGAACATGAGCTGTGGCGAGAGAAATGTACGATCGTCGGCCGTCTCCTTGCCGTCAACGCGCTGACTCAAGTAGAGCATCGTGTTGCGAAACCACGGCTCACTGGCGCGCATGGCAACCGCTTTGGTCTCGCCGTTCGTTTCGAGCCAGCTGCTCACGGCCGTAATGAAACGCGAATTCGTGTCAAATGCGTCGCGTTTGGGGAGCGTCTCGAGACCTTCGCTCGGCAACGCGCGCACCGTCATGGCCGCTTCGGTCTTACTCACCGCGCTGACAAGACCCAGCACGTTGCCTCGGCGATCGAGTACCACGTCGCCCGCGTGTAATGCATAGATTTGCGTTTGCACTACGCCAAAGATCTCCTTCACGACCGCCGACCACGAAAGCGGCGGAAGCGGTGCTTCGTTCTTTTTCGCGCGTTCGGCGTTTTGCAGGCTGCGGCCGCTCAAAATACCATAAAACGCACGTTTCGAGTGCCGCACTACCGCCTCCAAGTTGGCACGTGTGCTGATGCGCTTCAAGAAGCGGCTCCACCCGGGCAGGTTGCGTTCGAAACGTACCGTCAAGTCGTGCAAACTATTCACTTGCATCAAATCACCGAGTACGTGCGACATGCGCAGGGAGACGTTAATCTCGCGCTCGAGAAAGAACTCACCCGCCTTACCCAACACGGTTGCGCCGTAGTTGAGGACGGGCAACTCGAACAGATCAAAATCAAAGCGTGACGCTTGCAACCAACGCACCGTCGTGTCGGCCAGCCAATTGCTGATATAGCGAAACGGAAAGTACACGAACGCAGAGGTGATGCCGGGGTAGACGACGTGCTCCATAAGCACCGTTTCAATGCCACCTTTTGTGGCGAGGTACGCCTGTAGTGCCTGCCAGCCAAGTTGGGCCGCGCCCTTCGCCGCGTTCCAGGCCCATCGGTCGTACGCCTGATAGTGTACCAACCCGGACACGACACCGAGCGCCACCATCTTGCCCCAATGCCGTTTCACAAAGCTGCTCGAGGCCGACTTGCCGCGATACAGTGCTCGCATCAAACGACTGTCCGTCTCCGCTTCGTTCTCTTTGGGTTGTGTACGGGTGGGCAAACTACGTATCCATTGCACATGCTCCCAACGCCGACGCGCCTCCTGCTGCAACGCGGTTTTGGCGAGCGTTTCGGGTTTCGGCCTCTCCAGCAGCACCTGTTGTGTTGTCGAGAGGAGGCCGACCGTTTTGCCGTGCACATACGTGGTGAGAAACGGCAGCGGGATATTGTCGAGCATGGCGACACCGCGTAGAATGTAAGCCTGTCCCATATCGAGTGAGGTGGCCAGGGTCATTTTGAGTGTTTGGCGTGCGAGCGCCTTCAGGTCGCCCGGTCGCTCATAAACGGTTTGACTGATGCGATACGCGAAGGCAAAGACCTTAATGTAGAGATTTTGGCCGGCCAAAATCTGGGCGAAGCGACCCACATCCGAAGGTACTTTACCACCAAAGAACGCAACGAGCCAACTAGTCAGCGGTGCTAACGCGGGTACGAAATTCAGCGTGGCCACAACAGCGAGCGTTGCCGCGGTACCAGCCGTGATGCCGACCAGGGTGGACATGAATTGTGTTTTCACGGCGCCACGTGGAAATGTAATGGGGTTCACAAACGGCTCGCGACTATACGTATACACCGCGTCCCAGTGTGGACCGCGCGGCACGGACCGAAACTGTTCACTCTGCGCGTGTTCTTCCAGATGCGTCTCAGCGCCCGTCATCATGACGCGTTTCTGAATGCGCCGTAGTGGATCGTTGCTATCGGGCGAGGCCGCAGCCGCCGTCGTGAGTTGGCGCAGGCGTTGCACAACATCCACTAAGGCGTCCGTGTCGCGGTCGGTTGCACGTTGGCTCGCGTAATGCGCAATACCACGGTAACGTCGAAAGCGCCTCGCGTTGGTTTGCTGAAGTTGCGCATCGAGCGCGTCACTCGCCACTTTGGCGTCGCGCAAGTTGTCGGACACTTGCATCGTATGCAAACGGCGCATGGACTGACGTACTAACAGGCGCTCGAGTGGTGAGCGACGCACACCGAGCGCTGAGGGTGCTCGCTGAGTACGCGACGCAATTCGTACAGCAGAGGTCATGTTTCCCTCTCGTCTACGTCTTTGGCCATATAAAAAAAAAATAGAATAGACCTTTCTGCGTGAGCCAAATCGGTACGAGTTTGAAACACGCAAAGATAGGGGTTGGAGCTGCACAAATGACAATAACAAACAAAGGGTTCCCCGTTACCTGATCCTTGTTTGCGCACTAAATGTACAGAGCCAGTTAGTTTTTATTTATTGCTGGTGGTGTACAAATACATGCACATTCACATCAACGACATGATGGAGAGAAACAGCAGTGGGTAGGTGTTCTTGTTGTTGTTGTGTCGCCATCTCCTCCTTTTCCTTCTCCTTTTTGTCTTGGATTTCTGATTTCAGACGTTGTAATATTGCCACTGCATCCGTAAATACGAGAGTACTGGCCCGTGTTAGGGCTGTGTCAATACTAACACGGTCATCCTTCAGCAACAACGCGACGGTGTCGGTGTGGCCATTCTCAGCAGCCCAAAGGAGGGCGTGGTTGCCGTCGGTCGCGGGATCCACACGCTTGTCCTTCAGGAGCAGGGCGACGACGTCGGTGTGGCCATTCTCAGTAGCGCAACGGAGGGCGTAGTTGTCGGCGGCTGCGGGATCCACACGGTCGTCCTTCAATAGCAAGGCGACGGTATCGGTGTGGCCGTTCCGTGCAGCCAAAAGGAGGGCGTAGTTG
>SDBT01000157.1_pt1 | contig 92849 bp, 98 predicted proteins | sample 2277101 | NCBI WGS metagenome assembly SDBT01 (sample SAMN10404973, study PRJNA504765) | marine sediment metagenome | isolation source: marine sediment core GS10_PC15, 103 cmbsf | place: Arctic Ocean: Southern Knipovich Ridge | collected 2010
CATATCAAATATCCCTATTCTACAAATTAGTTACTCAACATTTCAAAGTTGCCACAAAATTATATTGGCAAGCGTTCAGTAACCATAACTCTTGAGACTTCGTCACTAACTCCCTCTTTTCCCTTTTTTTCAGGGTTAAATTTTAACCCCAAAACCCAAACCTAAAGCAGGGCGTTAGAGATATGTAATAAATTGAAGATGTTCAACTAGTTCTTTGTAGCGGTTTCTTATGGTTACTTCTGTTACTTGAGCAATCTCTGCGATCTCTGTTTGTGTTTTTCTTTCTCCCGTTAATATAGCGGCAATATAACTAGCTGCTGCAGCAATACCTGTTGGTCCTCTTCCTGAAGTAAGTTTCAATTCTTTGGCTGCAAAAAGAATCTTATGTGCAATCTCTTCAACCTTACCTTGCATCGTTAGCTGATTACAGAATTTAGTTACATATTGGCTAGGTTTTACTGGTTTAATGAAATAGTCAAGTTGTTTTACTAGGAAACGATAGCTTCGTCCAACCTCTTTTTTGCTTACTGGTGATGCCTGAGAAATGTCTTCTAAAGTTCTTGTTACTCCACATTGTCGGCAAGCCACGTAAATAGTGGCTGCTGTTATTCCTTGAATAGACCTTCCACGTATGAGATGTTCTTTGACTGCTTTTCGATAAATAACTGAAGCGGTTTCTAGAATGTTTTTAGGTAAATTGAGATTATTTGCCATCTTTGATATTTCCGAAAGTGCAACTGCAAGGTTTCTTTCCGTAGCATCCGAAACCCTAATCCGTCTTTGCCACTTCCTTAACCTATAAATTTGAGCCTTTTGACCTTGAGGGAGTCTTTTACCAAAGACATCTCGATCATGCCAGTCGATCGTAGTGGAAAGTCCTTTATCGTGAATTGTAAATGTGGCTGGAGCACCCGCTCGTGCACGTTTTGCATGTTGCTCGGCATCAAAGGCTCTCCATTCTGGTCCTTGATCTGCCAGTTTTGCTGCCACTACATACCCACAGCCCATGCACACTATTTCAGCAGATTCATAGTCTTTCATTAGACGACTACTTCCACATTCTGGGCACCCTCGAATGGTCGGAGATAGTGGCGTATTTTCTTCTTTCACCTGTTTTTCCTTCAATATCTTCCGTTGGTGTTCTTCTGCAACTCTTTCCTTACTTTTTCTGTCCAACCAGTCCCTTAAATCTTCGGCATCCTTCTCGTCTTCTATTGCATAGTCAATAATTTCTATCACCCGATCTATCCCGCAAAACCCCCCTTTTTTCAAGGGTAAATTTTAACCCCAAACCCAAACCCAAACACACTGTGTGCGCAGAAGTAATCCCCAAATTATATAACCTCTGAAGGCAATGCTTCATTATTCATTATATTGCAAGTATGTCAGGGGGATTAAGCTGACTACAGAACAAATCGTGCGCGAAAGAGCATCAAACTAATGTAGAATGGATGATTAAAATGGCTGAAGAAGAGAAGAAAGGGAATGAAGGACAAGTAAAGGATTTGGTGAAGAAGCTAGAAAGAGGAGAAATTACTTCAAAAGATGCCCGCAAAGAACTTGGGAAAAGAGGACTTTTAGAACCTGAAACATGGGAGATTATTCCATGGATGGCTTATCTTGTGCTTTGGCTGCTTCCTTTTGTGTCAAGTCAATCAAAATTAGATTTTTTGGCGTTTTTTGCTCAACTACAGTCAATCTCTTTTCCAGTGATTGTAATTTATATTTCGCTTGCCATCGGATTGATTGGAATATTTTTGGGGATTTGGTCAACTCGTATGCATTATAAAAGTGGAGGGCTTCACCACGATGAGACAGTTATATTACTTAAGGAAGGACCTTATCGAGTTATGAGACACCCTGGAGTTTTGTATATGATGTTGCCGATTTTGCTGCCTATCATTCTCAGTGCATATATTCCATTCTCACCTCTTTCAATTGCAGCTATTATTACGATGATCGTATACGTTTACTATGGATGTCTTTTGGAAGAAAAGAAACTCGATATACCGAAATGGGGCGATGAATATTTACAATATATGAAAGAAGTTCCAAGATTTAATTTCATTAAAGGTCTATGGAACTTACGGAAAAAATGAATACTTACGCATATGAAAAGTGGGGTTAAATTTCAACTCCCAAACCCAAACATGCGCATGAAATCTATTAATGGAGTCTTCCTTGTCTTCTTAGTTGTGCAGCAAATTTTTTTTCAACTTGGTCTTTCAAATCACCTTTTGGTTTATCATAGTTTATTTTACATGTTGGACAAGTCCACATATTTCTTTTAAAAATATGCCCTTTGTTTTTTTCTTCTAATTCTCTATCACATTCTGGACAATAAGGTCCATCAGCCCAAGGTTGATTAGAATCGAAAAAGTCTGGTTCATATAATTTCCATTTAACTCCATAATCAATTACAACAAACGGAATACGAAATTCAATCCAAGATGGTCTCATTCTTACTGTTACCACATTTCACATAAAATAGCTTAACAGTAATAATTGTTAGCCACTCTTCTTCAACTCCGTTCTCATCAGTTAATCAGTATATACGTTTGGATTTTGGGTTAAATTTTAACCCCAAACCCAAAAGGCGAAAGTATATGCACAATGTTGTTAAATATTTCATTGTTGCGTTTTTTGTTCTAACAGCAGTTCTCGTTATTACCTTTACTTGGGATGGTTTTTGTCTTAAGCATTATTGCGGTTTTAATCGTGTCTGCTTTGAACGTTTGATACCAACGAATACCAGCATAACAATGGCTCCGAAAATTCCAATCATAACTAATTCGGGAACAACGAAAGATCCTATGTAGCGTGCCTGACTAATTTCACCCCCAACCGTAGTAAAAGGATGCGTATAAAAAGCATACACCTTACCATCATCTGAGCCTACAAAAACAACACCACCCGCAACCGCAGGAGACGAAAACACAACATCACCTGTTGTGTAGCTCCAAACCAAAGAGCCATCAGACGCATCCAAAGCATACACCTTACCATCAAATGAGCCTACAAAAACAACACCACCAGCAACCGCAGGAGACGAATCCACATAAGAACCTGTTGTGTAGCTCCAAATCAGGGAGCCATCAAACGCATCCAAAGCATACACCTTATGATCATCTGAGCCTACAAAAACTACACCACCAGCAACCGCAGGAGACGAATCCACAGCATCCACTGTTGTGTAGTTCCAAATCAGGGAGCCATCAAACGCATCCAAAGCATACACCTTATGATCATCTGAGCCTACAAAAACTACACCACCCGCAACCGCAGGAGACGAAAACACAGCATCCACTGTTGTGTAGTTCCAAACCTCGGAGCCATCAAACGCATCCAAAGCATACACCTTACCATCAGCTGAGCCTACAAAAACAACGCCATCAACAACCGCAGGAGACGAAAACACAACATCACCTGTTGTGTAGTTCCAAACCTCGGAGCCATCAAACGCATCCAAAGCATACACCTTACCATCAGCTGAGCCTACAAAAACAACGCCATCAACAACCGCAGGAGACGAAAGCACATCCTCTCCTGTTGTGTAGTTCCATAGGGTTTGGTTGGTTCTGGGCGCTGTTGAAATTGAATATCCACTATGCGTCGAGTCGTGGCGGAAGGTTGACCACCAATTGGGTGGATGAGCGTTTGTGCTCTTTATTGTAAGTGTTCCCCCAATCATTGGCAACGTCATAATGCAAATTATTATTATTGCGGTTGATATTACAAGTCGTTTCATGATTAGTGTACCCCTTGAATAAATTAAAATGCCATATCACATTAAAAGTATTTACCTGTTGGCATTAGAGGTTCTGTTAACTCTTAAGCACATCTGCTGATATATTGTGGGGTTAAAATTTAACCCCAAACCCAAAGTCGTTAAGGAAACAGTGAAACGTTAAGGAAATGGCTGTTCACTATTCTAATGGAGACATCACCCGTTTTTCTCCTGCAAAATCCCCCTTTTTTGCCAAAATATTTTTTGGCATTTAAGTTTCATTTAAGGTGTTATTTACTCAAAACGCTAAATATCACATTTTAATTAAAGTATCAGTCAAGCAACCTCGCTTAGAACTATTATCTCGTTTGTGAATTTGAGTGGATATATTATGCTTTGGCAAAAAGAAGAAACCTGGAAGACGATACGAAAGTCATACGGTTTGATGAAAGAACTTGGAGGGGGATTTAGGACAGCCTTTGTGCAGGCTGCATATTCTGAATGTTATGTGGCTTGTGAGTTGAAAAAAGCAGGTTTTAGTGTCAAATTTCATGAACAAGCTGGTTGTGACGTATCTATTGTTTATCCCGATGGTTCAAATGAAGATCGACTTATCAAGTTGGAAGTTAAACATAGTCAAGATAATAAAGATCAAGATGATGATGGGCATGGATATTCAAGTTGGGTTATCAGTAAACCACAAATTGAGAAAGAAAAATTTGATCTTTGCCTTCTTGTAAGAGACAGCCTAAAAAGAGATGACCCAGATTCTGTTTATGTCTTTACCAGAAATGAAATTGCTAAAACCGAACCAGTTGATGTAAACCCTCCCAAAGAAGATTATTATTTATGGTATTCTGAGTATTTTTTTGATATTTGTATAAAGTATGAATGGATGACAAAAGCAGCAAATTCACTTGTTTGTAATCTGAATAAAAATCCATTTATATTTCAGAATAGATGGAAGAAATTGTTAAAAAAAGAGCTTCCAGCATTAAGTGAAATATCAACTAAGAAAATCCTTTAACAAATAATGTGGCGACATCTCCCGCAACTCGCCCCTTTTTTCCAAATAGGAGTTAAATTTTAACCCCAAACCCAAACTTACGAACGAATGGACAAAATATATTTGCCAGAAATTCTTAAAGGAGCATAAGGTCTCGTTGGTTTAGGGGAGAAAAATATCAAACTTGACAAATTTATGACCTATTTGAATGTGGGGCTAGCTCTTTTTGGATTGACAAATGTAACAATTATTTATGGCACGAACTGGAGTTTCACCGATTATACTGTAATTTTAATTATCGTTTGGTTTATTTTGCTCGGTTTTACATTTTCACAAGTTTCCAGCAGTATGAAAACGTTGGCTGAATTGATTGATATGCGAGAAACGAATGAGCATGCAATAGTACGGTTTGTTTTATCCTCCCTCGCTTTAGGCGTTTTTCTGTTTCTCTTTATTCACAGAATTTATTATCTTGGAAGTTTTGTTGGATTCAACATCCTAAGTATCATTCTTTGTCTGTCGATTGCATGTGCAGTGCTTATTTTGATATATCAAAATAAGAATTTTTTTGAAGGAATCAGGCATCTGCATACTATAACGAAGGGTTTAGTATTATCCTTTTTACTTATCTGTTTTCTGATTCCTCTGGTTGTAGGCGTTTTTATCCCAATTTTCTCAGATCCCAGCGTTGTAGTTTTCCCAATGCCAAGGGAGATATTTTACGAAGGGAGCGAACAAGTTCAAGATGTTAAAAAGGTAGACTTGAGTATCAAAGCTGAGCAAGGTTATGCTTGGAACATAAATATAAAAATCGAGGCTCCTCCCTCTTTTTATTTTTGGCTTGATGGAATAGAGAACAAAACAAAGAATATAGCGTTTTTAGAATCAGACGAAGTTGTTACATCCTCATTAGCGCTACAACCTTCCCACATTGTTACAAATGGAATATATGATGTCCGAATAGTATGGTCATATGAAAGTGCAAGTGGGCATCTAACTAGTAAATCAACTTCGGTCATGGTCATTATTGATCAAATCGTGTTATTCCATTATGATGTTAACCCTTGGGTCGCCTTTCTCACGGTTGCCTATACATCGGGCATAGGCTTAATCTATTTGCTAGAACGACGAAGAAAACAAAAACTCGCACATCCAGAAATGAATCAGTAAATTTTGAACAAATCAGACAAAAGTTATCTGGTAAAAAGATACTTAAACCTAACAAACGTCGTTCTTAAAAAGAGCAATACAAGAATTTTGGTTGACTTAAGTTTTAAGCCCAAACCCAACCCGACTATAACCCTGATAATCTACGAAGAGGCTATCCTCAAAGTGGTAGCCTAACTTCCTTTTTTGAAGAAATCAGCTAATTACTTTCACTCAACCATAGACAAAACACTTATTAGTCAATGATGATTATACTTTTAAATAGACAGTGACCATCAATGACAAAACAGAAGCCAAAACACCCCAAAGCTTTGCGCGAATACTGGAGAAAAGCCTCGAAGAAATATCGAGAAAAAAGAAGAGGAAAAAATCTTGAAGGCGAATATGTATCAAAAACTTAAAAAACGGATAAAATGGTTAATGTGACACACTATAAAACATCATATAAGAAAAAGCGTATGTTGAAAGTAATTAACGAGATGGTACCTTATCGCTGGTACAATGTTTACTGTTTATCTCTTAAAGCACAGATTCCATTTCGAACAATGGTACGTTATTTTTCACAATTTAGAAAGATGGGGCTAATGGAAAAAAAGAAAAAACCGCATTACCTAGACCATCTACTATGGCGGAGGAAGGAAGAACCGTTGGAAGAAAATGTATTTTCTTTAAAATGGTAGGTGTAGACTAATGGCAACTGAGACAGAAAATGAAAAAGGTAAAAATCCGGCAATACTGTACGAGATTACGGGGACGCCATACAGTGTTATGAACTGGCACGGCTTTAAGGTGCTGAGTGGACCGGGTAAAGATGCATCGCTACTCAATGAGTTCAAATCGAGACAGAACAATAACAAGGCAAACATCATACTTGTCGCTGGCGCACCCGGAGAAGGAAAATCATACTTTGCTTTGAGAATGGCACAGATATTTGATAGACATTTTAATCCTTATCTTCAAATTGTTTTTACCAGAAAACATCTATTGTGGCTATTGGGTCCAGAATCGCCTCTTGAACGAAATCAAGTCGTCATTATTGATGAAGCACAGTTTATTGTGGGGGCAAGACATTGGTATGAGGAAGTTCAAAAGGACGTTATGGAACACATGGAAGCCATCCGAAGCAGAGGCTTTATGATATTTATCATTGCACTTCACTTGGACTTGCTGGACAAAATTATTAGAAAATATGTGCTAAGTCACATGATCCATATGGAGGCGAGGGGAGTTGGAATAGTTTATAGATGCTTCACTCCACGATTTGCTTCAAACACGTACAGGAAGAGATTGGGTATAATGAAACTTAGGTTACCTGATTATGAAAAGTGTAGATCAGTTATACCGGATTGCTTAGTGTGTAAGTATCGTGAGGACTGTCAAACTTTAAGGGCAATTTATGAAAGAAGAAAAAGTGCATATCTCGGGAAACGCGCTTTGGAGGCATCAAAGAAGCTAGAAAAGAAAGAGGAGCAATTGAAGGCAACCAGCCTTACTGATGACCAGATGGTAAAAATGGTGAAGCTATACGAATCTGATTTCACGTTAACAAGAGAACACAGAATAACACCTGACTGTATTCGTATAATCCTCAAAAACAATTACGGTACTTCTATATCGCCAAGAAGGGCTGTGCAAGTCAGAAACTATATGGAAGCCATATGCCCAATAGAGAAAGAGGAAAACCAATGAAACGAGAGTGCCTAGTAAATTTACTAAGTACTTCACGAGGAGGTCAAAAAGGAGGAGATGAAAATGAAAGAAAACAAATACAATCAATTCAAGTTTAATATTAAGAATAAATAATCAATTTGCTGAATATTTAGAATAAATACTTTTAATTCATTTCTAAGTTCAGAACATGAACAGTATCAACACTGCATCATTGTAGGGTGGTGTGTGCGTGAAGACGTGTGAGGGTGAATACAACTAACAATGTTATAATGTTTAATCATCCATACAAGACATCCAGCCACAAACAAGATGCTAAAAACAGGAAGGTCGCACTTGTCGCACCTTTTTATGCTTATAGTAATACAAGGTCATCATTCATATCCTAGAGAATTAAGTGTACAAACCTGTGACTTCTGTGACCTAACAGGAATGACGAAATGATAACAAACGTAATCTATTATCTTAATATATATTCTAAAAGCCTCGATTTGAGGATTATTGTTGCATGCTGAACAAAAAGTTTTAGAATTTGTGGGGAGTGCGCGTCAGTCAAAAAATTTGGGGCAACCAAAATTTTCTAGACGGACTTTAACAAATTTTTAATTTTTTATTTTTTTTGGCTTTCATCCTGATCTTTCTTCCTTTCTACCTACCCATAATGCCAAAATATTGCCACAATGAATAAACGCCCATAAAGAATAGAATACTAAACTTGATGGTTGGAGATTTAGAAAAATTCGGTGCTTCACACAAGGGGGGTATATTAACTAAGAGATAATATACGTGTGTGCGTGTGTGTGTCGATATTCGCACTATAACACCCCATATCAAACGATGGCGTGTGAATATTGATGATGTTTTTGGCGTTATCAAGCATTCCCATATAAACCTAAGGTGTAGCATCACTTCTGAGCGATAATCTGCATAATGTTTATTTCGTTTCAGGTTCTACATAAACCAAACATTTTAGACGGGTGTAATCTTTATTAATGTCCTGATGTATAGTTAATACAACCGATATGAAGGAACTATAATGTACTACAATAGACACACAAAACAACAGCAGACAGAGAAGCCACTGATACTAGGTACTGGGTGGTGGGCTACCCACAAGTTCAGTAAGCGTTCAGTGATGGATGTATCGCATTTTTGTGGATGGGCAGAACTTAGACGCTTAATCGAGAAGTGTGAAACTGATATAGAAAGAGCATTGGTAGCCACATTGTTTTTAACAGGTTCACGTGCTACAGAAATCCTAACATTAACCTGTAAACAATTTACTGAACGAACAAAATCTATCCTAATTGAAGGAGTGACAGTTCTTAAACAGAAAGAAGCTGCAAACAGTTACCGTCAAGTCCTAATTTGGAAAACTGATCAAAACCAGTTTCTAGTGGAACACATGATGAAGTGGGTCGAACATATAGGGGAAGGAAAATTGTTCTGGTTCAAGTATGATAAGCTTTACAAAATAATTATCAACATTGACAAAACTTGGTATCCACACAGATTTCGTGCAGAACGTGCTTCACAACTTGCTACAAAAACGGGAATAAAAACTATTCTACTTCTCATGAAATGGTTCGGTTGGACGTCAGAAAAAATGCCAGCCCACTACGCAAAAATGTCGATTGACACCCTAGAAGACGCATTCATCGTTCATGAGAGAAGGACTGGTTCTTTGTAGTTATGATTGATAATGTGCCAATATCGTTTAGTTCCTTTAATGAGTTCTAACGTAACCCCAATTTTTCCAAAAGCCTCTACAAGCCTGTTTATTTCTTGGCTAAGTTTGTTGGGGGCTTTCGGGTAATCTTTGGTTCGTGTAGAAATGGTCATTTCTTTTGCGTGTGCATTCAAAATTTTGTGTAATTCGCTTGGAGTACCCTTCCATTCTTTACACCATAGATTTTCTATGAAGTCATAAAGCACGTTGCCGATTGTGTTGTTCCAGATTACTTCTTTGATCTGATTGTCAAGCTTAAGTTTATACGCATCTAAAAACCACTCATGCCCATATCCTAGAACTTCTGCGACACAGCAACCAATTCGGGTGTAATCTGCCATTCTGAAAAGTTTTTTAGGTTTTATGTTTGGTAGTTTTGCAAGAACCAAAGAAATTAGCGTATAAAGATCGTGTAGTATGTAAGGTTTAATTTCCTCAAGCTCTGCGTATATCTCATCTTCGGTTCGTTCTTCCCCACTTAAAGGTAAGACTTCGGTGAGTATAACACGTTTCAGTAAGTCTTCTCTAGTGATAGCAACTGGAATACCGTTTAAGCAAACAGGTCTTTTAAGAACCCTGAGAAAGTCTGCATCGTTTGTATAATGTTTTCTTTTTGCTACACCATACCCCGTTGAAGTTCTACACAAAACATCAGATTGTTCATGCGAAATAAAACTGACATTATCATATGCACAAAAGAAGTGATGGTCAAGGTCTTGCAGTAATTGGTCACGATTTTTGCTTAAGTCTAAGATAACAGTTATTGAAGGAACAAGTAACTTCTTTATTATTTTTGCACCTGTGCTTTTACCCCTTCCACTTGGACCATGAATAGAAATAATAACATACGGTAGCCCAATAAAGAAATAGCTAACAATAGCAACTAAGATTAGTTTCTTGTCTTCATCAGAAACTCTAAGGTAATCAAAGATTCTCCAAAGGTAATTAAAAGACGGTAAAGACGCTGAAGACGGTTGAGTGTAGGAGTTTGGGTACCCTCCATCTATATTTTTTTTAGGGAATGTAGGGGTAGGGGTGGCTCCAAACTCATGTATACCATCGTCTTTACCGTCTCTATCGTCTTTTTTGGGTAAACAAAGAACTTCCATATGATCAAAGCGTCTAAAAATCGGCGGAGTTTTCTCAACAATCTCATAACCCGTTGATGTTATTTTGATGGACCGCCACCATTTATCACATAAATCCACCCAAATTTCATCTTCACCGTTTTCGCCTTTTAACATTGTAACCCGATTTCTTACGTTGATTGTTTTTGCGTTACGTGTTAAGGCTTCTAATGATTTTATGGCATCTCGTACGCCGTCACTTGATGGTGCTCTACCAAAGGTTCTGAAGAATCTGTCTCTGACATAGTCTTCAAAGTCTGAGCTATCCAACTTGAATGATTTTTTGGTGCCATTGTCGCTTATCCAAATTCTACTTTGTCTATATTGATCCTTGAAAAATACTGGACTTTCGTTTTCAACCAACATTATAATTTTTGTTGCGTAGCTGATGTTTGTGTTTTCGTCATACATTGAACACCCGTCAGGGTTTGGGGCATCTGTGCATCTATCAGAATGAATGTTTTTGCAAAAAGTACAATTATAGTGAACTTCTACCTTTGGAGTTGGCTTCTTCAATAACTCAAGCAAGTCTTCTTTTTTGGTGTTTGTTTCTGGTTTTGTTTTTACGCTTTCAGTTCCACATTTTTTGCACTTGAAAAAGGTGGTCCCCGAATCATCGGTGCTTGTTGCCGTTGCAGTAGCATCGCAGCTAGGGCATTGATACCCTAGAACGATACCGCTAGGATCAAGAACCTCTTTGACTCTGCTTAACATTAGTAGCCACTCCTAGCTGAGTACACTCGGAAAACTGTGTAGTAAATACCAAAATTATTCTGTCTTGTGCTGGGTCTAATTGGCTCAGAAATTATAATGGTATCTGGGTAAGCAATTTTTATTTTTTTCTCAAAGTCTTTCAGGTCTTCGTGAGTATCAGCGTTGATAAAAATTAGAAACTTTTGATCGTTAGTCACTTCTCATCACCCGCATCTTTTTTTTATTTGCTGAGATATTCCCCGCACTCGCGACATTCTGCGCGCCATTTGGAATTGATAGTTTGGCACTTCCAGCATTTGACAAGATCAGGGTTGCGGATTGATTGGATCATTAGTTGTCCTCCAGAAGACGGTCAATCATGTATATTGATTTCTTAAGGAAAATTCTGAGAGAATCGAGGGTATGCTTTGAAATCTGAACATTTTCTTCAGTCAAAAGAAACCACCAGTAGAAAATTTTTTAAGAGTTGAATGTTTAGAACCGTCTGGAGACCAGCAAAGGTTTCTGGTGAATCTCAGAATTTGAGTTGTTAGGTTGTGAGCCAAGCTGTTCATTTTTGGGGTTCACCCTTTCAAATCATAATTTATTTTTGAACGATCTCCTCTGCCGTTGGCAGATAATTTTTACATCGTGGACAAGTTTTGGGTTTTTCGATACGAATCACCCATGCATGATTGCATCGTTTACAAACTATTTCTGTTAACAATGTTCTTCCTCATATATGATTATAAACGTATCATATAAGCTGTGTGTTGCAGCAAGGTAATTCTTTTCAAAACTACTACTACTACTACTAGTAATTATCATGACAATCATGTTTGTCTTATCACTGTCTTATTCTATAACCCTATAGCGTTATGGAGTTATAGATTGCTTTTTTGGTTCTTTGCTTGGTATCAGATCAAAAAACACCGTGTTCTCTAGCGCAAAAACTAAAAAGCTCAAGTTCCTTTCGAACTTTGTTAAGGTTCTTTTTCAGGTTGTTATAGTCCATACTAATTACCTTCTGGTAATTTATTCAAGATTTGTCGCATCATGGATTGCATATTTCGCATTTCTCCTTTCAAGTTAGCAACCTCATCCTTCAGCTTTTGATTGTCTTCTTCAAGATTGAGGGTTTTTTCTTCAAGTTTTGTGTTTTGTAAATCGTATACGCTCACGTTTGGCATTGCACCCAGATACTCTCTCGCAATCTCTCCTTTCTCATCAAGTCGCAGATATGAAGAATCCAAATATTCGGAGTGACCGAGAAGAGCGTTGGTGACGTCAAGATTCAAGCCAATTTTTGTTCTGAAGAACTTGCGAAGGCTGTGAATGTGGTAAACCCTTCTTCCCGTCTTTGTATCTCGCTCTCCTAAACCAGCACGATTACACGCATTATTCCACATAAAATAGTTGGTTGACTTACTCCAACAGAAAACCCTATCATCGTCACTATAATGAGTTTGGTTTTTCTTTGTTAGAGTTGGTTTTTTCGCAAGCCAATCTTTGATGGCATCTCGCGCCTCAAAACTGAAATAAACAGTTCTTCCTCCAACACCTCCTTTGGTGTAATCTGATCGTATGTGAACTTTTGGGGGGTTTGATTCTAAGTCAAAATCCTCCTCTTTTAATTGAAGAGTCTCACCGATCCTAGCACCAGAACTGAGCATAAAAAGTGTTGAGGCTCGTCCTTTAATGTCTAGGTGGTTGAGAATTTTTTTCAATTGTTTTTTTGAGGGTGCTTTATCGCGAGTCTCTCCTATAGCTCTTCGAGGTAAAAAGCCTCTTCGTCTGAGCCTTCGCCAACCGTTGGCTTCAATCTCTACATTGTGATCTGTGAAAAAGACCCTCACTGTTCCAGTGTAGGATATAATGGTCTTGGCTGGTTTACCATTTAAAGAAACAATAAATCTTTTGATGTCTGCGGTAGTGTCAGGGTTACTTTGTAAATATTCGCCAAGGTCTTCAATTCCCAGATTATTTTTGAATTTCCTCAAAGCTGATAAATAGGATTTTCGTGTGCTTGTTCCGTTAAATTCTTCTAGCCATTTTTTAAGTGCCCGATCTTTTACCTCTTTTTTCTCTGTCACAGCTTTTCGCCAAATCCACTGGAATATTATTTAGTTAGTTGTATAAAAGGTTTTACTATACTCTGTTTTAGTGTAAAATAAACGTTAATCTGAAGCAATAAAACATATACTCATGTTACATTTAATTTACTTACATTGGGGGTTTGTTGTTTTGGGTGCTATGGATGTTAGATTGGAGAGACTCGTGGCGATGCGTGCAATCTGTGTTTATGCCTTAAGTGACACGCCTGAGGAAGACGCTAAAGAAAAGATAATGACTTGTGCAAAATCTAAGGGTTTAACTGGTAAAAACAGTGTTTCTCGCTTGTTTGGCAGAAACACATACCCCACTGGAAATCCTGAACCTCATGGTTATGAATTCTATCTGACTGATGAAAGTGACTTCGAACCTGATGGAGACCTTGAGGCGGGTGAGATGCCAAGCGGGCTATACGCGGTTCTCAGGTTCAAGAATCTGTCCAAAATTGGAGAAGCTTGGGCGAAACTGTTGAAATGGATTGAAGAGAGCTCGTATGAACATGTAGGTTGGAAGAAGGGTGATCACGGTTGGGTCGGTGGCTTTGAAGAGCATCTAAACTGGAATGAAGAAAAGCCGCATACCGACTGGATTTTCGACCTTTGGTTTAAACTAAAAGAGTAATGTAACCGTTTTGTAACAAAGAAAAAAGGATATGTGGATTTTTCCGTTTCTGTGTGGTTTTCATTCCACAATGGTCATGTCTTGTCCGCAGCAAACCAGAGTTCCAGCGCCAGATTCTATCACTTGCACTTTGTTTCCGCATATCTCGCAAAGGTATACTTGTCCTTTTTCAGTCAAGTTTATGCCCCTTCTATATATGCAGTAGATTGTTTCAGTAGTTTTCGCACAAAACTTCAAAGTAGCTTCTTGCGTGGTCACAGACTGGACATTTCTCAGGAGCTTCGTTGCCCTCATATACGTGACCGCAGTTTCTGCACTTCCATTTGATAATTTTGTCTTTTTTGAAGACTTTACCTTGTTTAACGTTTGCTAGCAGTTTTCGGTATCTTTGTTCATGCTCCTTCTCTACTTGTGCAACCATACGAAAAGTATCTGCTATCTCTTCAAAGCCCTCTTTCTCCGCCACGTCAGCAAAGTCGGGGTATAGTGTTCCCCACTCTAGTTTCTCTCCTTCTGCTGCTTCCTTCAGGTTCTCTGTTGTTGTTCCGATTACTCCTGCAGGATAAGAAGCTGTAATCTCTGTCATTCCGCCTTCAAGAAGCTTGAAAAAAAGTTCTGCGTGTTCCTTTTCGTTGTCTGCTGTCTCTCTGAAAATTGCTGAAATCTGTTCATATCCTTCCTTTTTTGCTACGCTAGAAAAAAAGGTGTATCTGTTTCTTGCTTGTGACTCGCCAGCAAACGACTTGAGCAAATTCTTTTCAGTTTGACTTCCCTTCAATTCCATCCTCAAAACCTCTTTAACTAACAATTCATCTTTCGGTAGTCTTCTTAAGTTTATCTAAAAACCTAAAAAATCCGAGGATGGGAGGTTCAAGTCCCACCGGCTACATCAAAAACTGTGTGCCGCTTGCGTTTTCTAAAAGTTTTTTTGTACCCGTATGTGTGTTTGAGACTGTGACAGCTTCTTTTTGGTATGTATGTTCGATTATTTGAAGAGGCTTTGCAGCGTCATCGCAGAAGTAAATAGCGCACTGGTTCCTCCTATGTAGTAAGCTACTCGTAGGGTTTCAATAATCTCTTCTTTTGTGGCTCCGAGTGCAATTGCTCTCTTACCTAGGGCAATGGCGCCCTGTAAAGCTCCATGCTTTGCGTCAATCGCCATTGCTATTAGATATTTAATTTTTTGAGGCAACTCTCCTTCAGAAAGAGCCAAATCTTGAAGATTCTCAAAGGACTTGATCACTTCCGGATCAATTTTTCTATAGCCGTCTAAGGGATTTCCAGACATGTAATCACCAAGCACCCAACACCCAAAAAGAACATTTGTTAAAATAAAGCTTGCGCGAGCATTCTAAATTACATCATAACTGCTCAATGTCAGATGTTCTTCAGACGAAGCATCCGCGTTGTACAAAAATCAGTTTTTTCAAGTTTCTTTTAAGTCGCAGGGAACGTAAAGCGTTTGCTCTGCAAGGAAGGCACCTAGCAAGTTACAGTAGAAGCGTCCCTCTACCTTCTCAATGTGTTTACACATTTTACACACGCTTCCTGTTCCGGAATATTTTCCAAGCACAGTTTGGTTCGTCATGCTAAACCTTCTGTTTTTCATCTACATTAAAATCCTTTCGGAACTTGAGCGCGTAAAACCTCATCCCCCCTCTTTTTCATGTGACTTCTCAGGCGCTGTAAATCGCCTAAAGTTTTAATAGATAACTAGTACACGCAAGAAAAAAGGGAGTTATACGCCTGCAGAATCTGCGGGGACCTAGTTGACGTTGTTGAGTCAGGCGTTGGAACTCTTGTTTGCTGCGGACAAGACATGAGTTCGTGGAAGAGTAAATGGGTGTACACTTATTTTGGCTATTTTTGGAGGTTAGCCTGAAATTTTTTGAGGGTTTTTTTGTAGGGTACCGGAGAGCGCATAGAGTATTGAACCCATGATTATGCTGTCAGCCAGAAGTACTGCGTATGTTTGTTCAGTCAAGAGTATGTCAGAAAGGGATACGTTAAATGGCGCAAATTTGATTATTATCAGAAAAATCGCTACAACATAGTGAAGAATACCTAATAGCAAAATTTTCTCATTAGTGTTGAAAGATTTGTTTTCCATTTCTTTCCCTCTTTTTAGCTGATGATTTGCTGAGGCTCCCCCACGGCAATTGAGGAGGAAAATTAGTAAAAGTCGAAATCAAAAGATGCTATTATCCCTTTTGGTAAATTTTTCTGTGTTGATAATTGGTGCTTCTGTGGATTCTGTTGGTTGCATGCATTACATGCTTCTATGTATAACCTTCATTTAAACAAGAAAAGAAGCTTACGCATTTTTCGTTTCAAGCTTCAGTTCTTTGTCCATCGGAAATCAGGAACATTCCTATTTCCGCGAAAAAGTTTGGAAAAAACCATACTCTTTTGTGTTTTCTTATGAATGCCGAGTCCTTGATGGTGATCTTCCTTTGAGTACAATATTCAATGAAATCGGAAATGCTCAGAAAATGCAAATTTGATGTTTCATACCATTCGTGTGGAAGTGAAGGCGTCACCGGAACTTTTCCTCGAAAAAACATCTGGAATCTCGCAGGATAATATACAAAATTTGGGAAGCTAACCATGGTTTGTTTTCCAACCCTCAAAGCTTCTTTTAGAACAAAATCTGGCTTTTTCACTTGCTGAAGAGTCTGGCTTAATATAACATAATCAAAGGACTTGTCCAAATACTCAGCCAATCCAGTGTCTATATCCTGTTGAAAGACGCTTAATCCCTGCGCTACACATTCATGAATTGCCTGTTCATCAATTTCTATGCCCTGAGCATGCACCTGCTTCTCCTGAACAAGTAATGTTGTTAGCTCTCCGTCACCGCAGCCAAGATCCAACACTGAAGATGATTGCCTGATCCAATCGAGAATAATCCTGTGTTCTAACTTAGATGACGGATTTTTCATTTGTTTCCTTCTCCTATCCATTAGATACCGTTCTTAGAAAATGTTTGATCAGATCGGTTTCTTCTTTGATTTCCAAAAGAAAGGCGTCATGTCCATATGTGGAGTTGATTTCACAGTATGTAGTATCGACCCCTGCCAGTTTGCATGCCTTAACAATTTCTCTGGATTGGTATGCCGGATACAGCCAATCTGATTTAAACGCTAATACGAGAACTTTTGCTTTTAGATCTTTGAAGATTTCAGATAGCTTTTTTCCATTTAAGATGTTGAAGTAATCGATTGCTTTGGTTATGTACAAGTAAGAGTTAGCGTCAAATCTTTTCACAAAATTGTCGCCCCTGTATCGTAGGTATCCTTCAACCTCAAAGTCTGTGCCAAACTTGAACGGTCTTCCATGATTCTTGAGGCGCCTACCAAATTTCTCAGCCATCGAAACGTCACTCATGTACGTTATGTGCGCCACCATTCTAGCTACAGCTAACCCTCTGTCAGGAGCCGAACGGCCATAGTAGTCACCATTATTCCAATTGTGGTCTGCCATGATTGCTTGGCGACCCACCTCATTGAAGGCGATTTGTTGTGGAGAATGCTTCATTGTCGTAGCAACTGGAATTGCAGAACGTATTCTACCTGGATACGAAATCATCCACTGCAAAACCTGCATTCCCCCCATGGACCCACCGATTACCGTTAAGAGTTTATCAATCCCCAAGTGGTCAATCAAGCGGCGTTGTGCACTAACCATGTCTTGTATTGTTATGATTGGAAATTCTGTGCCATAGGGTTTGCCTGTTTTAGGGCTAGTTGATGATGGTCCTGTTGAGCCCTTGCAGCCACCAAGTACATTAGAGCATACAACAAAATATTTCTCCGTATCCAAAGCCTTTTCTGGTCCAATCATTGCGTCCCACCAACCAGGACATTTATCTCCCTTATGCAAGCCTGCAGCGTGGGCGTCTCCAGAAAGGGTATGAAGAACTAAAACTGCATTCGACTTTTGTTGATTGAGCGTGCCGTATGTTTCGTAAGCTAGAGTGATTGGCTCAAGCTTTTCTCCGGATTCAAGAGTCAACTCTTTTGGTGAATTACCGAATGTGTAATACTTTGTTTCTACTGTTCCCACTTTTCCAACATTTTCTGTCACTGGTTGTCACCTCCATTTATACGCTGGGGGTTCTTGTAGGGTTGCTGCGCGTTTCATTGCTTTACTGCAGCGCGTAAAGCTTGGTCAATATCCTCCTTAATGTCTTCAACATCTTCAATGCCGATTGAAAGCCGTATGTAATCTTCTGTAGCTCCTGTTTCCTCCTGTTCTTCTCTAGTTAATTGCTGATGCGTCGTCGATGCAGGGTGAATGACTAGGCTCTTTGCATCTCCTATGTTGGCGAGATGTGAAAGAAGTTTCACTGATTCGATAAACCTCTTTCCAACTTCTAATCCGCCCTTTATTCCAAAACCAACAATGCCTCCATATTTGCCTTTCAGATATTTGTTTGCCAGTTCGTGACTGGGATGTTCTTCTAATCCTGGATAGTTTACCCATTCAACTAATGGGTGTTCTTTCAGAAATTGAGCTACGGCAAGAGCATTCTCAGAATGCTTTTTCACTCTTAATGGTAAAGTTTCCAGTCCTTGAAGAAACAGAAAAGCATTGAATGGACTCAACGCTGGTCCTAGATCTCGAAGCAACTGTACTCGTGCCTTGATGATGAATGCCACATTTCCTAATCCCGGAAAGTCTCCGAAGGTTTCCCAATATTTTAGTCCATGATAACTGGGGTCTGGCTCAGTGAATTCAGGGAATTTGCCGTTGCTCCAATCAAATTTTCCGGAGTCAACGATTACTCCACCGATAGATGTTCCATGTCCTCCAATGTATTTGGTGGCAGATGCCACGATTATGTCTGCTCCATACTCTATGGGTCTTACTATTCCAATGCCAACGGTGTTGTCGACAACAAGGGGGATGCCTGCTTCGTGGGCAATCTCTGCGATTGCCTCAAAATCTGGCGTATCCAATTTTGGGTTGCCAATTGTCTCCGCATATATTGCTCTCGTTTTGTCGGTGATTGCTTTCTTGAATTCCTTTGGTTTTTGGGAGTCAACGAAGGTCGTTTTTCTTCCCAGTTTCGGAAAAGTGTAATGAAGTAGTTGATATGTTCCGCCGTAGAGGTTATTTGCCGCTACGATTTCGTCGCCTAGTTGGGTGATTGTTAAGAGCGTTAAAGTTTCTGCAGCTTGTCCAGAAGCCACTGCCAATGCGCCTGTGCCTCCCTCGATGGCGGCGATTCGTTTTTCGAAGGCGTCATTTGTTGGGTTCATGATTCGGGTGTAGATGTTTCCGAATTCTTTTAGTGCAAAGAGATTTGCTGCGTGTTCTGTGTTTTTGAAAACAAATGATGTGGTCTGGTATATGGGGACTGCTCTTGCTCCTGTGGATTGGTCAGGGGCTTCTTGTCCAGCGTGCAATGCTAATGTACTTAATCTTTTTTTAGGCATTATATTCACTTCATGCTTTAACTAATGGTGTAAAAACTCAACATATAACGGCGTTATATCCTTTCTTGTAACAAATATTCCGAAAAGAATATTGGCGCTCGCCAACACTGCAAGTCAACTACAAATAGACCCTGCACTACGCCAAAAAAAGGACCAAAAACTGCGCTAGTTCCTATTTTTTTGATTGTTCCTTTTGTCGCATCTCAATAAGAGGCAATCGTATTCTGATTGTGGTTTTGTTTCCATATATGCTGTATTTGTGGAGTTTCCTGCCTTCCGGAATCCTGTCTACTAAGCCACACCTTACAAGAGTCTCCAAATTTCTCCAAATCCCCTTCTTTGCTCCCTTTTTCAGTTCCATCTTTTCGAACAGTTCATTTACCGTCATCGGCGAAGCATGTTTTTGATAATGGGAAGCCAATTCAATGAGAATCTGTCTGTTCCGTTTTGAGCCTAAAGCATCCAATGTTTTTTCAGTTAATTCCTCTGGAACAAACAAGCTCTCGTGAGTTCCCATAATTGTTTCCATAGCCGTGTAATACTGTTTTATAAAGTCCCAATAGCACCTCAAAAACAGGCGCTTCAGTTCACGGGTTGCCGTCTCAGTTTCCAAATGTTTTTTCGTTACAAGTTCTTTCCAGCATGATTCCTCACCTTTCTTTCTGGTTGCAGGAGCAAATGGCTGAATAATGTTCCTTAAAAGATAATCGAGGAATTTTTGGGAAACTTTTTCCTGTTCGTAAATTTTGCGGCTAACATCTCTATACGAGTCACTTATGAACAGTGTCTCATCCGGGTTCAGGTCTCTTGATTGCAAATATCTCATGGGCTTTCCGGAGATAGTAACTGGGTCAGGCAAAACAATAGTTGCAGGATATTCAATACCGTGGTCTGCGCAGATCAACTTTTTGAGGATGGAGAGACCTGCATTCGATTTGTCAAAAATGTTGTATGATTTTCCTAAATGACTGAGGGACTCTAAACCCCAGCTGACATACGGGTACGTCTTTATTTCTGTTCCAAGTTTATTTCTGTCAAACAGGTAAATCTCAAGAAGCTCTTTGTCGTATTCTGTGAGATTATACGTCTTTTCTTTGAGCTTAACTCTCGTTGCTTCAAGAAGCTTCTCTCGTGTGTTTATTTGACTGAGGATGTTCTGTAGGCTCTTTTCGAAATCAAGAATTCTTAAGATACTGTAGACATCTCTCTGGATTTCCACTCTGTCCTCAATAATCACTGCCTTTGCACTTGGAGAAAAGACTCCTTGGAAAAATTTGTGCGCCTCTGCAACCCGCTCTCTAATGTCTCCTCGGTGATAGCCTCTGCCAATATCTCGCAACGCTCCAATATACACAACTGGGTTGATGGAATAGCCGCTGTCTATGAGCTCCTCAACGAAGAAGAGGGGCAGAAAATGTTTTAGCTGCGCCACTTCCAAGTCTGCATGGAACGCAACCACGATAATTGAATTAAGTTTCCGCCTTTTCCATTCTTCGCCTATCCCATCAACAATTCGAATTCTTTCCATCTCAGGAAAACGTTGGCTGAACCATTTTTCTGTCAACAACGGCAGCGGAATGCCTTCTCGCACATCTTTGGTGCCCACCATACATCATCTCCTTTTCTCATTTCGTTACATATGTTTCATTTACTAAGGGTAAACGTGACATTCACTGTAACTAAGTTCTACATATCACATTTCTCGTTTATCGCATATAAGCTTAAGTAACAATTAATGTAACCAAAAATTCTAAACACTCACTTTTTCAGACTCAAAGAATAATCCGTTCCATAACACTAGATAGTTTGGTGACAGGAAATGCAGGAACATCTTCGCAGTAGCCAAACCTTGGCTAAAACTGAAATGCAAACAGAAACAAAAACCAAAAGACCATTATCCATGTGGTGCAGCGGCATCATGGTGGTTGCGTCAACTGCGGCGGATGTGTCTAAACGGCAACAATCAGTGACTGCCTGAAGACCCAAAAATAATTGTTGCCCTCAAGAGGCATTTTTCGTTCTTTCTGACTTTTTAGTGAACATTAATCGTTTGCTATCGGAAACAGAACTTTCAGTTGTTCCGGCTGTGCTTTAGAAATTAGACAATTTATATAACCTGTTTCACATACCTGAAACTTGATGGTAACCTTCATGACAGTCGATTTTAGTTCCTTGAAAAAAGTTGCAGAAGGAAAAACCAAGATAATCTATGAAAACCCGGGGGACACAAAAACCGCATACATGGTCTTTAAGGACGACATAACCGCGGGAGACGGAGTGAAACACGACATCATCAAAGGCAAAGCCCTAGTTGACTGGAAAACCAATAGGGACATCTTCGAACTGCTAAACCGTAAAGGCGCTCGGACACACTACATTTCTAGCCCAAAAGAAAAAGTTGTCCTCGTCAAGAAACTTGATCGAAAGATAAACCTTGAAGTTGTATCTCGAAGAATCGCCGCAGGCTCCATACTAAATTGGGGAAAAATAGGCGAGGGAACAAGATTTGATCCTGTGATTACCCAGTTCCATTACAAGGATGATCCTTTGCATGATCCCATGCTGGATGAAAAGTACATAGACTATATTGTCAAAGCAAAAGAGGGCACTGAATACGCTGAAATGCGTAGGCTTAACGCAGAAATCTTTCTTCACCTCGAAATAGCCTTCGCACAATTTGACGTTCAACTGATTGACATGAAGCTAGAATATGGCATCATCGAAGGAGCCGTCTATTTGATAGATGAGATTACAGGAGGCTCCTTCAGACTATGGCCTTATGCTCATAAAAGCCCAGATTTCAGTCAATCCAACGTGCTAAAGGAACTGAACCCTGAAGGAAGGCTCGACAAGGATACCTACCGGATGGGCGAAACCGTCGACAGTGTTCTAACAAAGTTTGAGGAAATAGCCAAAATAACCGCGAAATTCAAAGACCTGTAACGTCTATTCTTTGTCGTTCTGGTCCACAGTTTTGTATTCTGGTACGGTGTCGCCTCCGTGTGGCATGACGTAAACTTTGGCGTTTTTGCCTGCTAATTCGAAGGCGTCTCGCAGGGCATCGTTCATGGCGCTTGCTGTTCTCATCTTGAATGTGTTTACTGCGTAGCAGTCAGGCATAACCGACACCAAGATAATAGTGACTTTCTGTAACGCTTTGTTTAGGTAGTATGCTTTGTGTCCCCCTATCACGAAACGTTTCCTTATCTCCTTCTCTATCCGTTTCAAGTCGGTGAACTTTTCCATCCATTCAGCGAACGCTTCGTTGCCGTGTCCTTCGGGGCACTCTGCTGCCAAGATGATGACGCCTCTTCGTTTCACGGCTTCTAATGCGTTATGGATTGCTTTAGATGCTTGATACAGGTTAATGTCGTGGGGATGTCCACCTGCACTAACAACCACAATGTTTGCCCTCTGCTCGATAGGAACCTTGTACATTTCATCTACAAGTTTTGTGCCCTCAAGAAAAGCCTGCTCTAGCTCTCCCGCGAAGGCTTGAACCAGCTCTTTCTTGCTATTTGTAACAATATTCAGGATGAAGTCGACTTTAGCGAGTTTAGCCGCCTCCATCATGTCTTCATGCACCGGATTTCCTTCCAACACTCCAGTTGTGGCTTTAGGGTGCACGAGCAATGCGTGGTTTTGTTGAATTGTTTCGGCGCTTGAAACTGCGGGAAGTAATCCTTTTCTTCCGCCTCCGTAGCCCGCGTAATAGTGCAGGTTTATGTCCCCCGTCAAAACTTTCACGTCGGCTTCGGCAAAAGTTTTGTTCACGTGGACTTTGGTTCCATGGGAAGTTTCTCCCAGAAAAACTTGATCTTCTGCTTTGTAGTCGTGGTTTATTGTTTTGACTCTTTCTAGTGCCTCTTTTCCTACGAGTTTTTCTTTCTCTTCTGGATTGACGAGGCGATGAGAACCGCAGCCAAAGATCACTGTAACATCTTCGTCTTTTACTCCCGCTTTGTTTAGTTCATCAAGTAATGGAATAATCATCAAGTAACTTGGAGTTGCCCGCGTTGCATCATCAACAACAATGGCTACTTTGTCTCCTGCCTTTGCAATTTCGTTCAACCGTTGTGTTCCAATCGGTTGACTTAAGGCTCTTTCAATCTCAGCTTTTGAATCTGTAACTCCCGCCTTTTCTTTGGGCTCTATAGAACCCAAAAAGTTTTGGGTGGGTATTCTTGCACAAACTTCAGTTTTCCCGTAGGAAATCCACGCGTCAACCATAAAAGACACTTCTGACTGGCTAGAATGTTTTCTTTTGTGCTTCATTTAAAAGTAACGGCTAAACCTACGTAACGCCTTTAAAACTGTCCACACATAACTCTTAACGAGAAGGAGGTTAGGACTTGGAAAAGGAAGAAATGAAAACTGAGCTGGGCAAAATTCTGAGCAGGATTGGCGCTTTGAAATTTGGAACTTTCAAGCTCACCAGCGGAGATGTAAGTTCGTATTACTTGGATTTGAGGGTTGTTCCAAGTTTTCCTGATGCTTTTAGTCGAATCTGCGACCTCTACATTGATTTAATACGAAGTGATGTTGGAGCCGATGGCTTTGACCGAATCGCTGGCATCCCCACTGCAGGTATATCCTTTGCTTCCATTGCTGCGTATCACCTCAAAAAACCCTTTATTTACGTTCGCACAGCCGAACGACAGCACGGGAGAGGAAGGCAGGTGGAGGGGATTCTGTTGCCGGGCGACCGCGTCTTATTGATGGATGACCTCATAACCAAAGGAGGGTCAATATTGAAATCTGCCGGAGCGATTAGAGCCGAGGGTGGCGTGGTAACTGACGCCGTTGTTTTGATGGACCGTGAGGAGAATGGAAAACAAAATTTGGCTAATGATGGTATCAATCTTCATTATCTGCTCACAACAAGTGAACTTGCCCGCAAACTACATGACATTGCCGTTATAACCGACGAACAACTGAATACCATACTAAAACGAGCCAAAAAGAAATAGCATATTATGTGCTTCCAGTTTCTGCGTTTTTTCTCTAGTGCCAACTCGTCAAATGGAATCTGTGATTTTCTGTTTTGTTGAGTGAATGTTCTGATTTTGGATATTTATTCTGCTTTCATCGTTCATAAAAAGGGTACACTGTTGACCATTCATAAGGGGCACATCAGTGGGAATGCTGAAAAAGTTAAGGCAACTTTTCAAAAGTTCCAAGTTTTATCACTGCCTAAGCTGCGGATATGTGCTACCGAAAGAAGAAGCCGTGATTTCAGGATGGGACTCCCAGCAATCGCTTCGCCACATTCACTGCCCAAAATGCGGAAAAATAATGACATATCACGCGAATTGTAGTTTATGATCTATTATATCTGAACTGTCTGTAATCAAAACTTAGAAATAAAGAAGGTTGATTGTTGTATTTGATTCTGCTTATTCGTAGTATATCAGGTCTTCGAGTTCGAGTGTTTCATGAAGTTTGGTGACTGCCTCGTAAACGTCTTCTTCATGTTTGGCGCCTGTGCAAACAAGTTTTCCGCTGGCGAAGATAAGAATCACAACTTTTGGTTTATCCACTCTGTAGATGAGCCCCGGAAACTGTTCAGGTTCATACATGGTTCTGCCCAGAGAGTATGCACACCGTTCAAGGTCTATCAAGCCCGCCAAATTTATTGAAGCAACAATGTTCTGTATCTTTAACTCGGGGTTTCCGATAATAATTATCCCGCTTTTCTTCAGTTCCCTAACAACTTTCATGACTGCTCTCTTTGACTCTTTCTCTGACTTAGCTCCTGTACACACCATCTTCCCAGAATTGAATATTAAAGTAGCCGTTTTTGGTTTCTTTAACCTGAAAACTAATCCCGGAAACTGTTCCGGACGATACTCAACTCCTGGATACCCTTTAACAATAGCGTTCAAGTCAAACCTTTGATTTAATGATGCAGACGTCACAACATTCTCTATTCGTATAGAAGCTACAACCTCGGGTATCTCAAGCCCCTCCTTATAAAACAGCATGAATTTGTTGCAGAGTTATTTATAAAGGCTTGCTTCATCGTCGCCGCGTTTAAGTTTCTTTCTCGCTGAAGGAGCCACTTCCACGATTACAATAACTATTATCCATAACGCGACGAAGGCTACTTTAACCTCAAAGGGCGTAAAAAACAGGGCAATGTTACCCAACCACGGCACCTTAACCCCCAGATACCTGCCGACGATATCACTTTCTTTCACTTCCCTTCCGTCTGGCCCTCCGTTGTTATCGCCCCATGTTCTAAAGCTGTACGTTCCATCCGCATTAATGGTCTTCTCTACTGCTCTGTGCACAATCAGCACACCTGATCTATGAAACACGATTATGTCGCCGGGCTGGTCAGCGTCTTTAGTGGCGGCGTGAATATCATCGGCGCTCTGTATCCCTTCAATAAGTATAAGATCTCCTTTGTACAACACGGGCTCCATGCTTCCCGAAGCAACAGCCAAGATCGGATTTTCCGTTCTGAAGACGAAACTTAATCCATACCAAAAAATTAAGACCGCAAGTATCACGGCAACTATCATTATAACTGTCTGCATGTAATCTCGCTTGAGTATTCCAGACAACTTCATACTAACTCTTGGCTCCAGTAAGCTATAGAATTTTTTTTAGGTTTCTTCTCCGTTCCAAAACATAAAAACCTAGCGCCTAAAAAACAAAAAAAGGAGGATAATGTGGTCTAATTTTGCCTATGTTTTGGGTTTTCCCACCTTTAGGCAACTGTTAGCCATCAACTGAAGTTTCGTTGCACTCAAGGAGACGCAGACCTCGGCGAGGTCGGAGCATCAGATTTTTTGCTTGCTTAAGACAACCTTAAAGGATTTATTGCAACTGGGACAATCAAAAAGTCCTATTGTCAATTCTGTCCTCTTTCCTGCCTTATCTGGGCGACCAGCCATCTTCCAGCTTTTTCTTTCTTTGGCAACTTCAGCTCCACAGTTTTTACATTTTGCCATTTCATCTTCCTCCATTAAATGTCACATTAATCTTTTGTCCATGATGAATAAAAGATTTGCCTTCCATTCTTACCCATGAAGAACCTGATAACCTCCCAAAGAGCCACTTTTTTAATTTGAAACATTCGTTTATGGTTCCAAAATGCTTTTTACAACGGTTTTGCTTTACCTCTTCAGCTTTGGTGCATATTGACTTTGCCAGAGAGACCCAGAAACGTCTTCGAAGGGTTCGTCAAACCTATCCGCAGGTTGATTGAGGAAAAAGGCTTCAAAAAACCAACTGAAACCCAAGAAAAGGCTATCCCACAGATTCTTAAGCAAAAAAATGTTCTCCTCATCTCTCCCACCGCCACTGGAAAGACTGAATCAGCTGTTCTTCCGGTTCTTGACATGCTTTTGAGGATCCCTGAAAGAAGGCGTGGAATCAAAATCTTGTATGTGACCCCCCTCAAGGCGTTGAATCGTGATATACTTGAGCGGTTGGAGTGGTGGTGCAACAACCTTGATGTTAAATTGGCAGTTAGGCACGGCGACACCGACACCAAAGAGAGAACTAGACAGTCTAGAAGCCCTCCAGACATGCTGATTACCACACCTGAAACGTTGCAGGCTATTTTGCCGGGAAGACTTATGCGACAGCATCTTAGTGCGGTGCGTTGGGTGATAGTTGATGAGGTTCATGAGCTGGCGGACAGTAAGCGGGGAAGCCAGCTGTCTTTGGCTCTTGAGAGGCTACGTTGGGTAACGGGTAGGGACTTTCAGCGCATCGGTTTGTCCGCTACTATTGGCAGTCCACGAAAGGTTGCCCAGTTTCTAGTCGGCTCCGAGCGTGAAGTCGAGATATTGCAGGTTACTCTTGCGCGGCAAATTGATTTGAAGATACTTTTTCCACAACCCACTCAGGAAGACTATGAGCTGGCTTCGTTGTTGTTTACTCATCCTGAGGTTGCCGCTCGCCTCCGCATTATTCGTCGATACTTCGAAGATCACCGGTCCGTTCTTCTTTTCACGAACACTCGTTCTATCTCAGAGGTTTTAGCGAGTCGCTTCAAGGTTTGGGATGTGAATTTTCCTGTTTCGATTCATCATGGCTCATTGGCTAAACCCAGTAGATTAGCGGCGGAGCGGGGGCTGAAGAACGGCGAGTTGAAGGGTCTTGTTGCAACTTCTTCTCTGGAGCTGGGCATAGACATTGGGCGTATTGATTTGGTGATTCAGTATATGAGTCCCCGTCAGGTTACGCGGCTGATTCAGCGTATTGGCAGAAGCGGGCACAGGGTCGGACGCACCCCAAAGGGCGTCATCATTACCATGGATTCAGATGATACCCTTGAAGCTATGGTTATAGCTCGCAGAGCCATAAACGAAGAACTGGAGCCTCTGGAGGTTCCCCCGAAGCCCTTCGATGTGCTTGCTCATCAGATTGCTGGGTTACTGATGAAACAGAAACAGTGGAGCTTCAACGAAATTCATGACCTCTGCACGAAAGCTTTTCCCTACGCTGACCTTACCGTGAAAGACATCGAGAACGTTCTGGATTATATGCATCGCCGTTTTCCACAGTTTGCATGGGTTTCCGAAGAAGACAAACTAGTCATCAAGCCCCGCAAAACATCGCCACTGTATGAATACTACTTTGATAACCTATCCATGATTCCTGCAAAAAAGAAGTTTCTGGTTATTGACGAGGAGCAAGACTCTGCTGTGGGTGTGCTGGATGAAGCCTTCGTTGCCGAGTACGGCAAACCTAGTGTCAAGTTCATTATTCAGGGTAGACCTTGGCAGATCGTAAGCACTTCTGGCGACAAAATCTATGTGAAGCAGACTGAAGACCCGACAGGAGCCATTCCAAGCTGGATCGGAGAGGAGATTCCTGTCCCATTCGATGTAGCTCAGGAGGTCGGGCAAGTCAGAGGCTTCGTAGAAGAACAGAACAAAAACGGAAAAACAACCACCAGAATCGCCGAGGAACTGTCTAAAAAATATCCTGCTGACCCAGAAACTGTGTTGCGGGCGATTCGTGAAACTGTTGAGCATGTCAAAAAGGGGTATCCTGTGCCCACGGGTAAGCGGGTTCTGGTTGAGGATTGGGAAGACTTTGTGATCCTGCAAGCCAATTTTGGGTCGTTGGCGAACAGGGCTTTGGCTCAGTTGATGGGTCACATTTTGTCTGATCAGATCGGATATAGTGTTGTTGTTCAGCATGACCCATACCGTATTTTCGTTAACACAATGGGTGCCGTCAACGCCGATCGCATAATAGAAGTTTTTGATGCCATGAAAAAGATGAGCGAACTGGAAATCCGGGACATTATGGTCCGTTCTGCTGTCAAAACTGGCCTTTTCAAGAGGCGAATGTTCCATGTTGCACGAAGGTTTGGTGCGATACAGAAGTGGGTTGACTTGAGCAGGGTTAGTCTCCGTAAGCTGATGAAAAGTTTCGAGGGCACAGCCATCTACGATGAGGCTCTAAAAGAGATTTTTAGGAAGGACTTGGATTTGGAACGTGCAATTAGTGTTCTTGCTGCTATTCGGGAAGGCACTATTGAATTATGTAAGGTGGAGACTGCTGGGGATGCTTCTCCGATTGCAAGGGTTGGAATAGAAAAAGTCAGCATGAAAACTGATTTGATTCCGCCTGAACGCATGAAACTTATTCTGGTGGAGTCGGCTAGGGCGCGTCTGCTCACCGAGGTCCGAACCTTTGTCTGCACAAAATGCTGGGATTATCTGGAGATGATACGGTTAAGTGATCTGCCTGACCATCCTGTCTGCCCCAAATGCGGCTCCCCCGCGTTAGGGGTACTTAGAATGGAAGAAGCTAGAGTCCAGTCCTTGGTTGACAAAAGAGGAGAAAAGTTGACCAAAAGCGAACAACAAATCAACAGTTGGGCAGTGAGGACGGCTAGGCTTGTTTCCAAATACGGCAAAACCGCTACAGTATCCCTTGCCGGAAGAAACCTGCAAATATCTGACGCAGAAGAAATCCTAAAAAAAGAGAATACGCTTTCAAATCACTTCTTCGAGTTAATTACAGAATCTGAAAAGAAATCTCTGAAACGCAAATTCTGGTAAAACCCGTCTGAATCACTGCACTTTCACCATTTTGACGTGATTATTTGTTTTGGCGTAGGTACTTGTAGATGAAGCGTATGGGTGCGGGTCCGACACTTATTTTTCCGTTTCTCTGGTCTTGTATCATGGCTGCCACGTCGTAATCGTATTCTTCTTTGCATTTGCGAATCAGTTTCTTGGCTTGGTTGCTGCCATACGAAAACAGGAATCTTAGTCCATGTCCTTAGCTTCACTTTTTGTAAGAAATTTCCTCCCTAGTAATTACTCATCAGAGTTCTGTCAGCCGTTAAAACAACTTTGTAGTTTTCACTTGCTTTTCTAGCCAACAAGTGACCCCCAAACATAAAACTAATTGTATGCATCTAAAATTTAGCCTATCGGAAATTGAACATTTTTTAGTCTTCACGAAAAAGAGACCATTTGTATTCTAATATTTTCACGAAAACCATAAAAGTAAGAGCTTATCTATAACACCAAAACAAAGAGGAGAATGCATTGTTTCTTGCGCCTTTTGTTGCTACGCCTACGTCCGTAGTGCGTCAGATGCTTATTTTAGCTGAACTCAAACCCAGAGATGTCCTATATGATTTAGGTTCCGGAGACGGTCGAGCAGTTATAATGGCTGCCAAAGACTTCGGCGCAACATCTGTGGGCGTTGAATTGAGGGACGACTTGGCAAAAAGAGCTCTAACCAACATTGATAAACTCAGGTTAAATGAGAAAACACAGATTATCCAGAAAGACATATTTAATGTCAACCTGTCTGCTGCTGATGTCGTATTCTTATATCTAACAACCAGCGCAAACGAAAGAATCAAACCAAAACTGGAAGCCGAACTCAAATCTGGAACTAGAGTTGTTTCACACGACTACGAAATTCTCGGTTGGAAACCCGATAAAGTTAACAATTTCTGCGAAAACCCTACGCTAGGATACCCGTCTCACACACTCTACGTCTACAAAAGGTAGCCTTTCTTATTTTTGGTTTCTCGCGTTTCATTTATAAGCAATAACGCCGTTATAAGCTTGTGACCACACTTGCGACCACCATGTGAAATTGTTGTACGCTCTGTTCTGCCAGCGTTTCGCTCTCTGGTAGCACGGCAACTGATAGAAAACTTCAATTTTTCTCAAGTAGCTGCGGCTAAAAAACTTGGGACAACCCAAGCTTCCATAAGCCATTATTTCTGCTCAAAACGTGGAGAAAAAATGGTGAAGCAACTTGAAGCCTCTCCTTCTGTCCAAACCATGGTGGATGAGATCGCCGAAGGCATAGCCGCCGATAAGACCTCTCCCTTTGATGCCATGCTGCAGTTCTGCAAGTTATGTGAAGTTCTAAGATCTGGAGACCTGATATGTGACTGGCACAAAGGCTGCTTAGCCGTTCCAGAAGCCTGCGATGTTTGTCCATCAATATCTAAAAAAGATTGACAACTTGTGTTCTTCACTTGGAGCACATGATTTGCCCTAAAAAACGTTTGACCTAAAAATTACTGGCATTGTAAGGCACAAAAGTTATGCTCCTCTGAATACTATTGTATTGGCTGTGGTGGCGGATATAAAAAAGAAGCGACAGAGACACACTCTAAAAGAAAAAGAAGTAAAGAGGTTTCTCCTAGAAGTTTCTACGAAGCTAGGAGCAGACATTGAACAGTTTATTGGATCGAAAACTCGTGTTGAGGTGAATGAAACTGAAACCGCTGAAGTTTTCATCTTCAACGGAAGACCCCTATTGGCAAGGTCAGACGAGTCGCTTTTTTTCACCCTATCTTTCGAAGAGCTTTTCTCGTTGTTCCCAAAAATAGTGGTTGACATGGGCGCCGTGCCTTATGTTTGCAAAGGGGCAGACGTGATGGCTCCAGGAGTTCGCTCCATCAAAGGCGAATTCAAAAAGAATAACCTTCTTCTCATAGTTGATGAGCGCCACGGTAAGCCCCTAGCCGTAGGTTTAGCGCTATTCAGTTCTGAAGAAATGAAAACTGCCAAGCGCGGAAAAACCGTGAAAAACCTCCACTACGTGGGCGACAAACTCTGGAACTATCTGAAACGCTCTTAGCTAACTTTTTTGTTCGTTTCTTGGCGATTCAGGAAAAATCATTGTAACACTGGTTGCTTCACAGAAATTATAAAATGCTAATTCGAAACCTAGATTTTTGAAGATTATAGGCTGCATCAAGCGGAAATGTTTAAACTAAAACTTCTGTAACTAGTTAAGGAATTGACATCATTTGTCAACATCAGAACGGGATAACGAAAAAACTCAAAAGAAAGCCTACCTGAAAGCTATGCCCCTGCGAACCCTAGCCGACGTAGAAGTTATAAAACACGAACTCAGCTTGGGAAACATCATCATTCTTAAAATTACTCCTCTAGCTAGAAAAAGCATTGAAGACGTCAAGAAGGCTGTGAACGAACTTTCTGGCTTCACTCAATCCATCGAAGGCGACATCGCTAGCCTAGGAGAAGAACGTGTAGTTATAGTGCCAAACTCCATCAAAATCTGGCGCCAAGAAACTGGTGTCTCTAAAAAAGCGCCTACCGCAGCTTAATTGTTTCCAGAACCTCTGGAACCAGAGACTCCACGTTATATTTTCTACTGAAAAGATTAGCCATACTCATGCTTTTCGATTTTTCGCCGTGAACCACAATTATTCTCTCAGGTTTCGGCCTCAACCGATGGATGTAATTGACAAGCTGCCTCCTGTCAGAGTGACCAGAAAATCCCCTGACTGACTCAACCTGCATTTCAACTTTCATCACTTCCATCTTTCCTTTGCTGTTTATCATGGGAACATCACCTAAGCCCTTCTGAACTCTCGATCCCATTGTTCCGTCAATCTGGTAGCTGACAAAGATTATCGTGTTGCGTTTATCCCATGCTAAACGTTTGAAGTAATCGATTACTGGCCCGCCTTCCAGCATACCTGAGGTAGCCAAGATTATACACTGGTCTCCATCCACAATCTCTTCCCTTGCGCTGGGATGCTCGACAATGGTGAAGTAGTCCGACTGGAACGGATTGACTCCCTCATAGAGGATGCTGTTTCTTACTCCTTTAGCTAGATACTCCGGATATGCAGTGTGAATCGCGGTTGCCTCAGAGATCATGCCTTCCACAAAGACTGGAGCCTCCTTCAGTAGTCCTCGGCGCATATAATCGTCGATGATCAACATGATTTCTTGAGCTCTTCCAACCGCCGGGACTGGAATCAAAACTTTGCCTTCCCTATCCATAGTCTGATTAATTATTGTTGTAATCTTCTCTTCTGATTCTGCTCTTGTGGGCATAATGTCTCCCGGAGCCCCGTACGTACTTTCTGTTATTATTGTCTCTACTCTCGGAAACATGGCAACGGCAGGCTCAAGAAGCATCGATTTGCCATACTTGTAATCTCCAGTATAAACCAGATTGTGGAGCCCCTCGCCTATGTGTAGATGAATTAGCGATGAGCCGAGAATGTGCCCAGAATTATGTAGAGTCAAACGAATGTCTGGAGCTATATCAGTCACAGAGCCATACCGCAAAGGAATCGTGTGCATTACAGTGTCGCGTACGTCCTTCTGACCGTAAGGCGGCATATTTCCCTGTTTGTTTGCAACATCTAGGTAATCCAGCTGAAGCAGGGTCATGAGGCTTGAAGTGGGAGCCGAACAGTAGACCGGTCCGTCGTAACCGTACTTGAACAGAAATGGTAGAAATCCGCAGTGATCCAGGTGTGCATGGCTTATAACCACGGCGTCTAGGGCGTCTAGATCAAACTGGGGTGTATCCAATCTTGGGAATGCTACTGTAGACCTTGTAGCTCCCGGGTTGATGCCGCAATCCAGTAACACGTTGCTTTCTCTTGTTTGAACAAGAATTGCTGATCTTCCCACTTGCTGGAAGCCGCCCAAGGCGGTGAGGCAGACCTCTCCCGCTTCGTAGACTGGAGGTCTAAAAATTCGTTCACCAATTGCTCGTAATATCCGTTCTCGTTCCTTGCTTTCTGAGTAAAGAAAATGTCGCATGTGTGCGATAATTTTGGAGGGTATGGGTGGGCTTCTTAGAATTCGGGGTCGCCAGCGTGTCTTTTTAATGATCTGCTGCAAGACCGCGCCGTTTTTTCCAATAACAACTCCTGGTTTTTTTGCTTCTATGATGACTTCTCCGAGGCTTGGATCAAAATTTATGTTCGTGATTTCCGCCTCTTCGGAGACGATCTCTTTTATGATTCTTTCTGTATCCCTTTCTTTAGCTCTTATAGAAGGGTCAGAACGCACAACTATCCTCTTTCTAATAAGCTTGACAATCTCTGCAATTACGAAACTTTGTTCAACTAGAACTTCCGGTTTTTTGGTGTAAACCGCTAGGGCTGGTCCCTCATACTCTATTCGAGTGACTTCAGCCTCTGGAGGAATTTTCTCCAGTATGTGTTGGCTTATATCCACTTTGTCTTTCCCAGATAATCTCAAGCTGTCTTACCGCTCCTCAGGAGCCCCCTAGAATTTCCTTCTTTTCCTCAGTGCTTAGTGCACGGTAGCCTTCTTTTGTTATGATCGCTATGTCAAAGTTGTTTCCGCTTGCTATGTCTCTCTTCATAGCTGAGTCAACAGCACGCACAACAACAGGTAATGTGTCCTTTATTTTGGAGCCTTCCTTGTATTTGTCTTCCAGAACTCCGTAAGCTATGGGGGAACCTGAACCTGTAGCGACACAGTTCTCTTCTGTGAGGCTACCGAAAGGATCTAACGAGAAAACGTGAGGTCCTGTAGAGTCAACTCCTCCAACGAGAATCTGCGCGATTAAGGGTGCTAAACGCGCAGAAAAGAGTAGGTTTGCGACTAGACGGGATGCCGATTTTATTGGGATTGGTCTACCGATGTTTAGTTTGTAGAGTTTTGCGTTAACCTTGAGTACTTCAACGACACGTTGTGCGTCTGCGACGCTGCCTGAAATGGTCATGGCTATGTGGTCATCTATCTGGTAGATTTTTTTACCTTTTTTGTGGGCTACGAAGTATCCCATTGTCACACGGGTGTCTGAAGATAGGATAACGCCGTCAGTGCAAACTACGCCGACAGTTGTTGTTCCTTTTAATGCTAATTTCTCAATATTTTCATGCATTTTTTGTGTCCCCCGAAAATGGATATGCGACAGAATGACTCGGGAGAAGTCAGAGGTATATATAATTTCTGACGTATTTAAAAACATTTCTAAACTCCCTCCTTTATTGCTGATACTATACTTTTTACTTATGAGAACCCTGAAACTTAATATGGAGCTATTCATCATATTCGTGATTGCATTGCCCATGCAGTTACATCGAATGCAGCTTCCCCGTGAAGTTGTAGTTGGAAACGAAACTTTACCTCTGTTAAGCGAGATTTGCAAGAAGTTGGGCTTTTGTGAATCTGCGCTTGTAGTGACGGGTCCAGATACCCAAAGCATCGCTGGTCGTAGGGTTATCGATTTGCTCAGCGACAATGAAATGGATGTTGATTCATTTGTTGTGAAGTCCTCTACCCTAGGGGAAGTCCGGGCTGTTGAAGAAAAAATTAAGGATTTAAAACCTCAGGTTGTTTTAGGCGTCGGCGGGGGAACCAAAATTGATGTTGCAAAATTGAGTTCTACTCGTCAGGGAATTGCTTTCATAAGTGTACCCACAACCGCTTCTCACGACGGTATTGCGAGTCCTGTGGCGGCTGTGAAAGGGCTGAATAAGCCTTATTCTGTGATGGCTCAGTCTCCCATGGCAATAGTAGCGGACACGGATATAATTATTCGTTCAGATTATCGTTTCACTGCAAGCGGGTGCGGAGACCTTGTATCCAAGTTCACGTCTGTTCGAGACTGGGAACTAGCCTACAAGGTAAAGAACGAATATTATGGGGAGTACGCAGCGAGTTTGGCTCTCATGAGCGCACGGCTTGTTACAAAAAACGCTGATATAATCACGCCTGGATCAGAGGAGGGTCTTCGCCTTGTTTTGGAAGCTCTGATAAGTTGTGGGGTTGCTATGAGCATCGCGGGAAGCAGCAAACCTTGTAGCGGTTCAGAGCATCTGTTTAGTCATTCTCTTGATCTGGTTGAACCGAATGGAGGCCTGCATGGTGAGCAATGTGGTGTGGGAACGATAATGATGGCTTATCTGTATGACATAGATTGGAAATGCATCAAAGATACGCTTCAAAGGACTGGGGCTCCAACGACAGCTGAAGAACTTGGGGTAGAACCTGAGTCTATCGTGAAGGCTCTGGTGCACGCCTGCACTATCCGTCCCGAGCGATACACCATTTTGAATACAAAAAAGCTGGATTACGCTTCTGCCAAGAAACTAGCCAAGGTCACCAGCGTAATCTCCTAGATTGTGCACATTAATGACAAAAGCTGCAAATTGGTGGAAAATCTGGGCAAACCATTTTGGTATTGCGTTTTCATGTTCGGCTCCGTGACATTCTCTAAATGTTTGCCGCTGTTTTACTTGCCTTCACGAATTGTATGGGCTTCTTATCTTGGTTCGCGCGCAAAAGTGATTTAATATAAAGACTGTTAATAACGGACAAATAGTGGACTTTCCATTTTTCATGAAAACCTCGGTTTTCAGTTTTCATTCATGGTTAGTTGTTTGATTCTCAAGATGAAAGTAGATTCATCTATTAAATCTTTGAAAATGTAAACTTCGGTTCGGTTCAAGAATACTTCAATAGCTTTTCGGAAAAAAGCTAGGAGTCTAAATTTGAAAAACCCTTAATATCTAAGAATGCAATCAAAAAGACAAAGAAACTACAACTCAGGCTGGAATAAGATGTCAAAAAACAAAAAAGGCTTGAAAGAAAGACAACACGAAAGACAAATGAAACAACAAAGATTAGAGGAAGCCCAACAAAAACGAAGAGAAACAAAACCCAAAAAAAATTCAAGACGATTGTCAAGAAAGAAGATATTTCTGACAATTTCATTAATAGTTATAATACTTGGAGTTATTTTGGTGTGGCAATTTAGCATAAAACATTTCATGACTATTTACATTAGCGCTGATGGAACTATTGATCCCTCTACGGCAACTATTTCGAATTTGGATAATAGTCACTACACATTTACAGCCGATATTTTTGGTTCAATTATTATTGAGAGAGATAATATTGTTATTGATGGCGCTAATCACATTCTTCACGGAGAGATTGATACTAATTCTACTGGAATTAAACTACTAAGTGGAAGAAGTAATGTAACGATAACTAACCTGAGGATAAACGACTTTCAGTATGGAATTTTTGTTGAATCAGGATTAAATATTGTTATTTCTCAAAACGATTTAACAAACGAGTATAGTATTGGTTTTGATTCTTGCTTAAACAACACCGTGATTGAAAATAATATTACAGATAGTTATGGAGCAATTTTGTTAGCTGAATCATCAAATAACAGCATAATAAAAAACAACTTGGATAACAATAATTACGGATTAAACTTGGACTATGGTTCTTCAGCTAACACAGTTTCTGGAAATATAATAACCAATAGTGAACATGCTATTTTTGTATCACAAGGGTCAAATGGCAATATTTTTTCTGAAAACAACTTGGAAACTAATGTAGAAGGAATGATGCTAGATCGGTCTTTAGATAATAGTGTAGTTGGGAATACAATAACAAATTGTGAAGGAGCTATTGGTCTTACTTATTCGTCAAATAATCAGATAACACAAAACAACATCACAGACAACCAGTACGGAATTATCCTCACTTTGAGTTCTGAGTCAAACACTATTTCTGGCAATACTATACGAAGTGGAGATGCAGCAATTAGACTCGTATATTCGTCAAACGATAACAACGTTTTTGAAAATGTTATAGAAACTAACACAGAAGCTATCAGGTTAGATGATTCATCAGGTAATAGTATAATTGGGAATACAATAACAAATTGTGAAGGAGCTATTGGTCTTACTTATTCGTCAAATAATCAGATAACACAAAACAACATCACAGACAATCAGTACAGCATCAGCGTCACTTCAGAATCTAATTCAAACAGTATTTCTCAAAATGTTATTAAAAATAGTGACGTTGCGATTGGGTTTATTTATGCGTCAAACAATCAGGTAACAGAAAACAACATAGTTGATAATGAATTTGGTGTTTACCTAAACTCATCATCAGACAACAGTTTTTTCCTTAATAGTTTTGTTAATAACACAAATCAGGCATTTTCCTTAGGCTCGCCTAACACTTGGGATAATGAAAACTTAAACGCCGGAAACTTCTGGAGTGATTATGAAGAAAAGTATCCTGATGCCGAAAAACTAGATCAGTCAAGAATATGGAACACACCTTATACTATTGATGAAAACAATAAGGATAACTATCCTCGTGTGAATCGCGAAACTTGATGCTATTCATTGTGAGAGAAAAACTTTTGTTCATTTCTTTCCCCATACTTTTAGTTTTGTTATGAGGGGTAAGTTTTTGCCCTCACTCTATTGCATCCTCTTCCTTATTCCTATCCATTAGTGTACCTTGATGGTATCCCAAATTGGTTATAGAGTTATTAATCGTCCATTAACCGTCGTTGGTCGTTGTCCCGTTGGTTGGTTGGGTTAAAATTTAACCCCACACACGTTTAACTGGATTCTCTGGGTTAGCATAACCCAAAAGGCAAAAATGGTAGTGTGCGCAAAAAATAATAGTGGACAAATTAAAATGCGCGCTATTTGGCGCTGTGTTTCTTTTTAGGTGTGTATCGAAGGAAGTAAACTGTTCCTGAGCTGACTAAACTGCTGAATTTGTTGTGAACAAAAGCTATGGTATCGTAGCCGCTCGTGGGGGGCATTCTGGGGTTCAGTCTGTATGAGTATGTTCGTGAAGCTCTTGCCGATTCTTTTGTGTGTTTTCTTTAGATTTTTTGTTTCAAGCATTATTCACCGTTTTGGATATGAATTTGTTTAATCATGTTCTAATTCTATATATCGTTCGAATATTTATAACTTTGTATGAATTGTCTCCATGGTGTCTAAACAATTTAACCTAAAATTCGGGCTGTTCCAATAACTACTTGTTCCCCTTTTTTATGTACCAATTTTTGGTTAATGCTGGAATGTTTCAAGTTTAGTCAAGAGTGTTAATGATTGATGTTACATGTGTGTTGGTATCTATGCTTGTTTAAATCTGTCTTGGGGATAATTACCAAAAAGGAACCGTTTTTGGCAGCTAACGATATATCTACATGTTAACAACAGTTATTTCGTTCTTTTATACTAAATTTCAGCTTGGTGTTAGAATTTGATTTCATGGAAGTATTCTTTCGAGAAAATAAGCAAGGATTTGGAATTAGCTAGGAAAAAGAAGCAAGCTCTTGACAATCTTTTTAACTCAGGCAAAATTTCGGCGTCTACACACAACGTCCTTAATAATGAACTCATCACCATCATTTCCGACATCGAGATGCGCCAAAAATTTCTCGCCAATAATCTTGCCTCCAAAGTAGAAGCCCTCGAAAAGCAGATCGGTACCTTGGAAATATTTCTCGCCAACTCTGAAATTCAGTATGTTGCGGGAGAGATCGATGAAGAGTTACACGCTAACGAGAGTAGCGCTTTCTCAAATGGTCTTCGTTCCTTGAGGGAACAGTTGACTTTCCTCAAGGAGGCCGTAGTCAGTCTTATGCCCGAAGTTACAGTGCCAATGTCCCCGCCTGCGCTGGTAGACGCTGAGCCGTTGCAACTCAATGAAGTGGTCTTTGAGGAAACTGCTGAAATATCCGTGGAGGACGCTATTGAGGCTCCTGTTATGGATGCTGTTGAGTCTCCTGTTGAAGTGCCCGTGGAGGCGCCAATTGAAGCGATTGTTGAGATGCCCGCTGAGGTTCCTGTCGAGGCTCCTGTTGAGGAAGCTGTTGAAGAGACAATAGAGTCTGCTGATGTTCCCGCTGAGATGCCGGTTGAAGCTCCAGTTGAGGCTGTGGTTGAGACTACAGTTGAGATTTCAGTTGAAGTTCCTGAAGTGATGGTTGAGGAAGAAGTCGAAGAAGCAAGTGTTCCTTCTGTTGAGGCTCCTGTTGATGTGCCAGTTGAAATGCCAATTGAAGATGCTGTTGAGGAAGCAGTTGGGGAGACAAGCATTGATTATGTTGAAGCTCCAGTTGAGGAGACGTTAGAGGCTCCCGTTGAAGAGGCTGTCGATGTGTCTGTTGAGGTTCCCGAAGTCACAGTTGATGCTCCTGTAGATGCACCAGTTGAAGAAGCTGTCGAAATGCCTATCGAGGTTCCTGAAGTTCCAGTTGACGAAGAAACTCTGGAAGCTCCAATTGAAGATGTTCTTGAGGCTACAGTTGAGGTTCCTGAGGTTCCAGTTGAAGAAGAGCTCCTAGATGCTCCTGTTGAGGAAGCAATTGAAGTTGAACCCATATTTGACGAGTTAACGATCGAAGACCCCCTAGAAACACCGACAACTGAATTATCGGATGAAGTAGTTGAGGTAAGCGCGGAAGAGACTGTTGAAATACCTTCCGCCGAAGAAGTAACAGATGTTGAAACCATTTCTGAAGCACCAATAGAAGACATAGCGATTGAAGAAGAGGCAGCTGCTGAGGAAGTCTATGAAGAAACCACTGTTGAAGAGAATACAGCCGAAGCAGTTAGTGAAGAAATCATAACTGAAGAAGCTCCAATCGAAGAAGTTGCAGACGAAGAATTAACTATCGAAGACACGCACGAAAGCTACTAAACAGCTAAAAAACCACTTTTCCAAATCCTAACTCTTTCTTTATCCTTTTTTTCTTACACAAAAAACCTGAACACCCAATACAGTAACCTTGGTGATTATGGTCTGCAACCAGAGACTAGCTAAAACATCAAGCATCTAACAATTAGTTTGGTATTTTCTTTAAGCCCGTAAAGCACACGAGCTTAATTGTGCTGTTGGTGTTGTTGTGTGATTGGTGTAGGGGATACGTAACATTTATGAATGGTGCTGGAGGCTAGAATTCAGCAGAGAAGCCTAGTACTTAAGGAAGGGTATGTGTGCCAATTCAAAAAAGTGACTTCATTCTTGTTGATTACACTAGTAAAGTTAAGGAAACCGGAGAGGTTTTCGACACAACCTCCGAAGAAATCGCCAAAGAGAAAAAACTCTACAAAGAGGGAGAAATCTACGAGCCAAAACTCGTGGTAGTCGGAGAAGGCTGGGTGCTAAAAGCCCTAGACGAAGCCCTCCTCACATTCAAACTCAAGAAAAAAGAATTAGTTGAAATTCCACCAGAGAATGCTTTCGGAAACCGGGACCCAGAAAAAGTGAAGCTTGTTCCCCTCCGGAGACTGGCAGCCCGCGGAATAAACCCTAGACTTGGAGCACAGATCGAATATGACAAGAGACTCGCCACTGTACGAACCATAGGGTCTGGACGAGTAACACTTGACTTTAACCCACCTCTAGCTGGCAAAACATTGGTTTACGATGTTACCGTCAAACAGAAACTTAAAACTGTTGAAGAAAAAATTTCTGCTCTTATCCACCGCCGAATACCAGCAGTTGAAGATGAGAAATTCGTCTTCAACGTTGGAAAAGCAAACGTCACGGTGAATATGCCCGAGGACGCCTTCTACGTGGAGGGAATACAGTTGGCGAAAAGAGGTATTGCCCTAGACATACAGCGGTTTCTTCCGGAACTAATAACCGTCAAGTTCGTTGAATCCTTCACGAAACCGGGAGCTGCTCCACAACCTAAAAAAGAAGCAAAAAAGAAAGCCACCAAGAAACCTGCGAAGAAACCTAAAAATGAAACCGAAAAGAAGGCAGAAAAGAAACCAAAAAAGACTGCCAAAAAGACAACTGCAAAGAAAGCCATAAAGAAAGCCGAAAAAGAAACCAGCTAAACCCCAATTTTAGCTGTTAACCTAGAGCAACCTACTGGCCTGTTTTAGGTCTATATATTCTTGTTTTGCTGCCGTTTGGGCAGCATACCCTGCATTTGCTGTTGTCTATTGTTGGATTAGACAGTGAACACAGTTCGCACATAACCCCTTTTTCTCTAATTATTCCGCAGATGGTACAAAGTTTTTCTACGAGTTCATATTTATTCATCTGACCATTAGCCAACAAGGAAACGGTTTCTTTTAGAAAAACATTCGCTTCTTCTATCCTTTGAACTTCAATAACTGTGCCTCTGTAGAATCTTGTGTATTTGCTCACAGCAGTTTGGGTTATGCCTAACAGTTCCGCTGTTTCTTTTTGTTTGAGTCCATATGATTGTGTTAGTTCTCTTGCTATGGCTGATCGAATGGCTGGAATTAGCGATTTAACGGCGACTTCGCAGGGGAGATGCATGTTCTTTCACTGACTATATGGGTGCTCTGGAATGTATATAAGAATGACGTATGTCATATTAATTTGGCGCATGACACGCTAAAGAGCACCAATTTCATAATTCGCTAGAGCCAATTACTGTGTTACATACCACTGAAAATGAAACCAAGTATCCTCTCTTTTTCAAGCAAAGAATTAATCATCAAATCTGGCTTCTTTTCCTGAAGCTCTTCTCCACTGTAAGCTCCTGAAGGAACAGCTATACACTTCATCTCTGCTGCCTTAGCGGCTCTTACACCAAAAACTGAATCCTCAACAACCACACAATCTTTCGTGTCGACCCCCAACTTCTTTGCAGAAACAAGAAAAACTTCAGAATCAGGTTTTGGCTTAACAATTTCATCTGCCGAGACCACAACATCAAAATATGTTTTGATTCTCTTCTCCGCAAGTATCTTGTCAATGACCTTTCTGCTACTCATTGTTGCCAGGGCAATCTTGGTTCTTCCTTGTAATTCCTCTAAAAGTTCAGCGGCTCCTTCAAAGAGGTCTACAATCTCTGTGAGGCTCACCTGAATCTTGATCTTTTCTCTTGCAAGATTTTCCAGCATTTCATCATCAAAGCTCATGTCACACTCTCTGAAGGCTTCCTCAATGGTCTTTTTTGTTCCGATGCCCATTCGCCTCTCTATAAACTCGTCACTAACCACGCAGCCAGCTTCCCCTAGAACCTTCTGGAAAGATTGCACTACCGCCTTCTTCGTGTCAGCAAGGGTCCCATCCCAGTCAAAGATAACTGCTTTAATCATCAGCATCCCAATTCATGAATCCCATGTTGTTTATCGTTCCAGAATGAAAGGCTTCTCATAGTAAATCTTCTTAGTTGGAATTCGGTCAACCAGCATTTTCTCGCCAAACTTCCCAGTTACCCCAAATGGGTTAAGTTTCTGGGCTAACAAAACAGCTGAATCAAGTTTCTGTGCACTTCCAGAATAAATCTTGTACAATACATCTCCTTTCGTAACCTTGTCTCCAAGTTTCTTTCTCAACAGAACTCCTGCACCCTTAGTTTTGGGCGCCCCCGCCTCTCTCGCTATCTGCGCTATGGCCCTGTTGTTGATCCAGTGAACTCTCCCCGTCTCCTCTGAACGAATCTCTGCCGTCTCGTTTCCAACCTCTATGTCCTCAGGTTTCACATCGGGGTCGCCGCCTTGAGCAGCAATTATTTCCCTGAGTTTTTCTTCAGCTTTACCTGATTTGAGGATATCTTTTGCTTTTTGTGTGCTGTCCTTGACTCCCATCATTTCAAAAAGTAACCCTGCCAAACTAGTAGCCTTATTCACTAGGTCTATTGGGCCTGCACCCATCAGTGCCAAAAGAGCTTCTCTCGCTTCAAGAGCTGGTCCTATGGCGTATCCGATGGGTTGTTCGCCAAAAGTCACTCCACACTGAACGTGTATGTTCAATCTTTTGCCCAGTTCTATGAACTCTTGTGCTAGAGCTTGGGCTTTCCCGATTGTCTTGATTTTTGTGCCTCTACCCGTAGGTATGTCTACCACGATGTAGTCTGCACCTATCGCCTTCTTCTTGCTCATAATTGAGGGCAGAAGAAGAGGGTCGATGGAAAGAGGATACTCAACTTGGATTAGGAGGTCGTCCGCAGGAGCAAGGTCAAGTGCTCCACCCCACGTTAAACAGGCGTTGGTTTTTTTCACCACGCTCCTTATCTCCTCAATCGTCAGGTCAACAGGACACAGGACCTCAACTCTGTCCGCTGTGCCCGCTGGAGAAGTTATTGCCCGAGAGGATGTTTTGGGAATCGTGAAACCTGCAGCTGATACTATGGGAATCACAAGTAGGGTGGTTTTGTCTCCGGGCACTCCGCCTATGCTGTGTTTATCCAAGATGGCACCTTTACCGAAATCTATGGTTTGTCCTGTTTCTACCATGGCCTTGGTTAGTGATTCATTTTCGTCCATGCTGGTTCCGTGAATGTAAAGGCTTGTGACGAATGAGGCTAGTTCAACGTCGCTCAGGTGTCTTTCGACCACATCCATGATTATCATCTTGATCTCTTGCGCCCTGAGTCTTCGTCCATTAAGCTTGTTGCGGATGTATCCTAGGGATTCTGGTCTTTCAGCTGGTCGAACTTGCACGATTTCTCCGTCTTGGGCTTTCAGTTTGTCTTGTACCTCTTCATAGATTCCCAGTGTTTTTTTAGGAAAGTCTGTGGCTACGTTAGCGATGGCAATTATGTTTTGTTTCTTGTATGTGACCTCAACCCTATCTGAAGAGTGAATCCCCATCAGGCTCGCGTATTCATCGTCTAGTACTATTATCTGTTTTCCGCCGGCCCTTATCCCCAGAAGCTTTACCCTGAACTCCATGGCATTTTCACAACCGTTATTCTATAGTTGTTTTACTGTTTGACTGAACATAAATATTTGGAAGACTGTTTTCGAGGCTTGATGCGACCTGTCATGACCAGCGACTTGTCTTTGTGTTGGTGTCGAAATAATTATAAATGCTGTCAAGGTACCTCACTGATACCTTAAAACGTTGCGTCTTTTTCATCGATAATTAGAGGTAATACGCAATGAAGCAGATCTCAATCAAAGAAGAACTATGCATCAGGTACGGTCTCTGCGAAGTCCATTGTGTAGTAAATTACTCCAAGTCTAAAGACTCGTAATTCTTTACTCCTTTTTATTCTTGTCGTGTTTCCGGTTTTCGGGATTGCCTCCACAGTTATCGTCTTAGTTTTTTGGAGAATGGATAACAAGTGAATCGAAACCTAGTAGCAATCGTGGCATTCTCCTTCTTGATCCTGTTGCTGACTAGGTTAGACTTTCTCATAAACAACATTCTCTACGATTTTGGTCTAATTTTTTCTGAAGGATGGTATCAAGAATACTCGGTTCTCTATTCTCTGTCCTCTCACTTAGTTGTTTCATTCTTCTAGTATACACAAGAAACTTGAAACTGTTCTTGTTCTTTGAGGTTTTCGTTCTGACATCAACACAAGACCTAGTCTACTTTGGTCTCTGGCAAGGTAGCTTTCCAGCACATGAATGGACCTGGATAATCCAATACAGGATTCTTGGATTCTGGAATACGACAATTCAACTTTTGTTAAGTGACGCTAGCCTTGCATCAATCAGCATTCTCTCTCGAATCGATATGGTTCCAGTTTGGATACGGACAAGATCCATTGCAAAAACTTCCGTAAATGTGCAAAATCACTTTAACAGTAAACCCGCAGAAGAGCTATAACTTATCATAGGCATAATCTTTGCTAGGTAATAATGGAGTTGTAGCGCTTGAAATACGTTGATTTTGTTGACCAATCATACGAACCAAAAACAACTGATGTAATCTGCGACTTCTACGTTGAACCAGACGGCATCAGTTTAACAGAGGCGGCTGGGGGCGTTGCAGCCGAGAGTTCTGTAGGAACATGGACGGAACTCACTACAATAAAGCCTTACATAGAAAAGCTTGCTGCCCGCGTATTCAGCATTGATGGCAATAATATCCGTGTTGCTTATTCAATTGAATTGTTTGAGCACGGCAACATGCCTAACATCTTGAGCAGCGTGGCTGGAAACGTCTTTGGATTACGTGCACTAAAGAACCTGCGACTCAACGACATTCATTTGCCAAGTGAACTGGTTCGAAGCTTCAAGGGTCCCAAGTATGGTATAGATGGAATCCGCAAGTTGCTAAACGTTCAGGATAGACCATTAGTTGGGACGATTATCAAGCCGAAGCTAGGGTTGAAGACAAAGGACCATACAAAGGTAGCCTATGACGCTTGGGTTGGCGGATGCGATATAGTGAAAGACGACGAGAACCTGAGCAGTCAACGTTTCAATGCCTTCGATGACCGTGTTGTGGCTACTCTTGAGATGCGGGACCGCGCTGAAGAGGAAACTGGGGAAAAGAAGGTGTACATGGTTAACGTCACTTCAGAAACAAAAGAGATGATCAAGAGGGCACAGTTTGTTCGGGACCATGGCGGAAAATACCTGATGATTGACATTCTAACATGCGGGTTCTCTGCTTTGCAGACAATACGGGAACAAGATTTTGGTCTGGTAATTCACGCCCACAGAGCCGGACATGCAGCCTTCACTAAGAACCCTAAGCATGGAATCTCGATGAAGGTTATCGCAAAAGTCGCTAGGATTATTGGTGTAGATCAGCTTCACGTCGGCACCGTTGTGGGGAAAATGTCTGAGACAAAAGAAGAGGTTTCGGAGAACTGCGAGACACTCAGAACCGAATTGGATGGTTTAAGGAATGTGCTGCCTGTTGCCTCCGGCGGTCTCTATCCTAGTTTAGTTCCCGCATTGATGAAGTTCTTTGGGAACGATTTCGTGATTCAGGCGGGAGGAGGAATTCATGGACATACCGAAGGAACAGTCTCTGGTGCTCTGGCTATGAGGCAAGCGGTTGACGCGACCCTGCAGGGCTTATCATTGAAAGAGTATGCTAAGACTCACAAAGAATTGCAAGTTGCTCTGGAGCTGTGGATGTAGACCCGCCGAAAATAAACTTTGGTTATGAAATGAAATCAAACCCTTATTTGATGTTGTTTTTTGCCTTTTTTGTTTCTTCATTATGCACCCAAAAGTTATAATGGGTTAGCGAAGATATCTGTACTTTCGGGATAAACATGAATATTCAGGAAATTGCACGATGGGCTTTCATCGTCTTCTTTGTGGTAGCACTATTAGCTGGGCTTATCCTCGGTTACTCAACATATGACTCATACGTATTAACGCCACTTGACCCTCCAGATAACTGGGCTGAGAACATCAAAACGAATAATGGATATGTCCTGTTTTCAATGCTGATTTTGGGAGTCATTATTGGACTTACAAGCATCACTAGAAAGGAAGTAACTGCTTTCCTTATAGCAACTATTGCTCTACTGGTTGCGTCTGGCGCAAACGTGTGGGCAGGATTATGGTATCTTCATCCGCTGCTCTTCTTCTGGGCTTCCGCCATCTTATCATATATTGTGGCTTTCGCGGCTCCGGCAGCTGTGATAATATCAATCAAATCGGTTCTTGCCATGGCAAAAGAGAAGTAACATTTGCTTCTCTTCCCCAATTTTCCAAGTCTGGCGTACGCTATCATTGAAACTTGACTTTGAACGGTGTTTTGTAGCCTTTAGCAACCAACCTTTCGTGGATGGCGTTTTTCAGTTCTCCCATTCCTGTTCCTTTTTTTGCGCTCACCGGAAATACGTGGTCTTTAACTTTTGTTGGGTCGCCGTTGCTTATTCTGTTTGTAAATTCGTTAAGGTTAGCTTCGAGTTCTCTTTTGTTTGTTTTGTCGATTTTGTTGGCTGCCACTAAAGGAAATTCGCCTAAATTAGATGCCAAAAACTTCACCATCTCTACGTCCACCGACATGAATCCCTTCTTCTCCAAACGCCAAGTTACCTCCAAGAACGTAGATATGTCCAAAACAGCGACGGCTAACACTATGTCTTGGGTGTTGGATTCCAAAAACTCGATGATCTGGTCATTAACTTTTTCTTCGAATTTTCTAGAGACTCCAACCATTTTTCCTAATCCTGGCATGTCTACAAGAACCAATCCATCATTTAGGGGATAATGTGAAATTTTTCGTGTAGTTCCTGCGTGCTTGCCTGTTACTATGTTTAATCCTGCCAACTCTTTTATGAGATTGCTTTTGCCTGCATTAGGTCTTCCAGTGAAAACTACATACTTCTCCTGCATACTAAACAGTAAAGAGAGCATGACACTTGAACTTACCCTTAACGAAAAACTCGTCTATACTTGGGCTACAATAACTCATTCTTTTTGTGGATTGCTACACGCAGAGGACAGCGTAACCGTCTGTGTTTTTGATTCATTCTTCTCTTAATCTATACATTTCACCGAAACTTACAGATTCAAGTAACCACAAACGTTTATTACATCCGCCTAAGGAGCCGAGTGAACAGTTTGGTCAAGTCTAACAAATTGTTGGCTTTGGAGAAAATGCACACACAGAAGATAGTTTTTGGAGGTTTTCCAACACCTCTACAGAAGATGCCCCGCCTGTCAAAGTTCTGGGTGGTCCAAGACTCTTCGTTAAACGGGACGACATGACTGATTTAGCTTTTGGAGGCAACAAGGTACGAAAGCTGGAGTTTCTTTTCGCTGACGCTAAAAACAAAGGGGCTGACGTGGTGATTTCTACGGGTGCGGTTCAGTCAAACTGTGCCTGCATGGTTACGGCTGCTGCTAGGCGGTTGGGCATGAAGCCTGTGCTGGTTCTTGTGGGAAAAGAGCCTGATGTGTATGATGGGAATCTGCTTTTGGATAAGCTGCTGTCCGCGGAGATTCATTTTTTAGACGGTTATGGTCCACACGTTGAAGATTTTATGAAAACTTTAGCTAACACCTTTAGGGCGAAAGGACACATTCAATTTATCATTCCTGTTGGCGCCTCAATTCCATCCACTGTTCCGGGATACGCTCTTGCCATGGAAGAGCTGGTCAACCAATTCCATAACCTTGGAGAAACGATTGACTGTGTTGTCTGCGCTTGTGGAACGGGCGGCACCCAGGCTGGTCTAATTTTTGGAGCCAAACTGCTGGATGCTACCGTAAAGATTATTGGGGCTCGCGTTTTTGCGAGCAAGGATGATGCATCCAGAACTATTGCTCAGCTGGTTAATGTTCTGCAGAGCTTTTTGATGTTGACTTATCCATAGTTCCTGAAGATGTGGTTGTCTTTGATGACTACATCAAGGAAGGCTATGGTGTGCTAAATCATGAAGTGACTAGTGCCCTTAAACTGGTGGCTGAGACTGAAGGAATCTTCTTGGACCCCATCTACACTGGCAAAGCAATGGTAATGCTAATTGACCTAATCAAGAGGGGATACTTCAAAAAAGACGACAACGTAGTATTCTTTCACACTGGAGGTCTCCCCGCCTATTCCTATACAGAAACGAATTAGGCAAGGCTTAACATTTAGCCACAAACCCAAACTCACTCATTTATATGCATACGTTTTTTATTTCTTGTTCTTGTTTACTATGTTATCTTCTTGCGGCTGAAAGGTTTAATACTGTATTTTCTTGTTTTACATTTAGGTGCAAAAGTTGAAGTTGTTCACGGTTGGTCCTGTAGCTTGTTACCCCAAAGTTTTAGATGCAATGGGGCATCAAATGGTTAGCCACCGCAGCAAAGAATACAAGAACCTGCATGTCGAAACAGTGGAAATGCTGCAGAGGTTCCTTGGGACGGAGAACGAGGTTTTCCTGTTTTCAAGCACAGGTTCAGGTTTCATGGAGGCGTCAGTGAGGAACTGCGTAAACAAGAAGATGCTGTGTTGTATTTGTGGAAGCTTCGGCAAACGATACGCAGAAGTAGCAACTGCAAACGGGAAGCAAATTGAAACGCTCAAGGTTCCTCTAGGAGAACCCATCCTTCCAGATTTGCTGGACCAAAAACTGTCAGAGCACTCGGATGTTGAGGCTGTTTCTATTACTCACAACGAGACAAGCATGGGGCTCATAAATCCTCTAGAACAACTTGCTGAGGTCGTAAAAAAGCATGGCAAACTGTTGTTTGTTGACGCCGTGAGTTCCATGGGTGGAACCGAAATCAAAGTTGACAATTGGGGCTTGGATGTTTGTTTTTCGAGTTCCCAGAAATGTTTTGGTGTTCCTCCAGGTCTAGGCGTGGGAAGCGTAAGCGTGGATGCTCTGAAAAAGTCGGAGACTGTAGAGAATAAGGGCTGGTACTTCGATTTCAAGGTGTGGCAAAAGTATCAGCAGAAGAAGGGTACGCCCATGACTTCGGTTATTCCTCAGATAGCTGGCTTGAACAGGATTCTTAAGCTGATTGAAGAGAACGGAGGAAAGCAGTGGTTCTTTGATTTGTATGCTGAGCGTAACCGTCGAATCAGATATGGAGTCCAGAAACTGGGGCTAACCATGTTCCCTAAGAGCGGATACGAGAGCCCGACAGTAAACTGTGTGAATGCTCCAGCAGACGTTGATGGTGTTGCTGTTTACGAGAGGATGCGTGAAGAAGGGTTTGAGCTTGCGAAGGGCTACGGAAGCGTACAAAACGCCACCTTTAGAATAGGAAACATGGGCTACATTCCGTCTGAGGACATAGATTCTATGCTGGAAGCTTTAGCTAGAGTCTTGGTTGGTCTTGGATGGAAATGTAGTTGATTTGAGTAATCTGTAAATGCTTAAATAATGCCTTGAGCTCTTTCTCTGAGCTAAAGAGCTGTTTGGTATGCTGAACAATTTCAGCTATAATCAGTAGATTTCCCAAATTGCTTGCCTAATAACATTAAATGTGTGTGAGTAGACAATGAGCAACCATACAATCTTAGTTTGTGACAATTTCGGCAAAGAGTTTCTTGATCACCTGTCCAAGTTTGGGAGTGTATTCCAATCCAGCGACATCGACTACAGTTTGCCCTTAGATAAAGTTACTATACTTGTGGTCCGAAGCAAAACAAAGGTAAACAAAGAACTAGTGGACATCATGAAGAGCCTCGAATGTGTCATAACTGCTACCCACGGCATCGACCACATCGACTTGGACTGTTTGAATGAGCATGGAATCAAGTTCCATAATGTTCCCGCCCAATCCTACGATGTTGCACAGGGCGTTATCGCCTATATTCTGGCGCATTCCACAAACCTTGTCGAAGGCGACAGGTCAATGAAGCGCGGAGAATGGAAAAAAACTTCCCTGATCGGCTGTCGAGTTACTGGAAAAACTTTGGGGCTAATTGGATGCGGCAAAATAGGACGAGAAGTTGCTAGGTTGGGGGCTGCTCTTCACATGAATGTTATTGTGTCTGATCCCTGCGTAAAAGACGATGATTCTGTTACTGTTGTTTCTTTGGATACGCTTTTGAGGACATCCGATTTCATATCTGTTAACTGTCCTTTGACTAATTGCACCCGAGACCTGATCGGAAAAGAAGAGATTGCCAAAATGAAGGATGGCGTATTCCTTGTAAACACGGCGAGAGGCGACATCATAAACGAGCAAGCGTTGCTGGATGCTGCTCGGTCCGGAAAAGTTGGGGCAGCTCTGGATGTTTTCTCTACCAAAAAGCCATTCGAAGACGAAGTAGTCAATAACTTGATTAAAAATGAACGCGTGATTGCTACGCCGCACAGTATTGGTCAGACCCATGAAGCAATCGAAGATAAGGGTGAAGGCGTAATAAAAGCAATCGAAGAGCATGTGAACGCCAAAAAGCGTAACCAGAAATAATAGACACCGTTTCTAAACGGCTATTTTATTCTGTTCTTTTGTGGATATTCCACTGTTTAGCGCTCTGTAGAATTCATCCTTTTAAGCACTGACATTTTACTATAGTCTATCTGTTATGTTGGAGTGGGGGTTGCCTGTTTGCATGAATCAATTTTAGGTACAGCGGAGAGAATAAGGCGGCTTGAGGTTCAGGGCGCCAGAAATGTGGCAATAGCCGCCATAAAGGCAGTTGAGGAAGCTGCAAGAGAATCCAAGGAAAAACGGAAAGCAGCATTTCTGAAGGAGCTGTCGGAAGCTAAAACTGTTCTTTTCTCCTCTAGAGCGACAGAGCCGTTAATGAGGAACGCCATTCGTCACGTTATTCATGCTGTGGAATCCAGCGATAAAAAGACTGTAAGAGAACTAGTGACTGTGGTTTCGCAAGTTACCAAGCAATTCTTGGAGCGTCTTGAAAGGTCGAAGGAAAAGATTGCTGCGGTCGGCTCCAAAAGAATCCTGAATCACTCAAGAGTTCTTACTCATTGCCACTCTTCAACCGTCACTAACATGTTAAGAAAGGCTAAGCTGGACGGAAAAACGTTCGAGGTAGTCTGCACCGAGTCGAGACCAGTTTTTCAGGGAAGAATCACTGCAAAAGAGATGTTGGACTCTGGAATCAAGACAACTTTGATTGTTGATTCTGCAATTCGGCATTTCATGAATGAGATCGACTTTGTGGTGGTGGGAGCCGATGCCATAACCTCTGAAGGCAATGTCATAAACAAGATTGGAACAAGCATTGTTGCTCTTGCTGCTAAGGAGGCAAGAACACCCTTCTATGTGGCGTCGGAGCTTTTGAAGTTTGATCCTGCTACGATTCATGGCAATTATGAACGAATCGAAGAAAGAAAATCCAATGAGGTTTGGGCTGATCCTCCGCATGGCTTGATTATAAGAAATCCGGCATTTGACGTCACAAGAAGAGAATTCATCCACGGAATCATATGCGAAGAAGGAATCATATCCCCCCACTCGATAAACGAGCTGATGAGCAGAAAACACCCATGGGTATTCGAAGCAACCTAAAATAGGGTCACTCATTTTTTTTGGGGCTGCGCGGCTTTATAATCCTGATTTTCTTTTCTAGTGCTACAAGTTTCTTTTCCATCTCTCTTATCTTAACAGCGTAACGTTTTAGCCGTTTTCCATCTATAGCAATCCAGAAAGCCATGACCATACCAGAGAGCCCCAGTATCAGATAGTAACTGTAAATGGCTAACCACCAATCTTCCATTTGCCCCCAAAAACTGTTCAGAATATAGATAGTAACACAAATCATGATCAGAAAGTTCAGTAGATGAAAGTAAGCCAAAAACGTCCGCATCTGTTTCACTACCGTCAATAAGGTTCTACAGTTTCAGCTTAAAGCTTTCCGCAACCTACCAAAAAATAACGGTCCTGAAATGAACCACGAACACACTTGGTTTTTATTCACATTTTTTTGCCTAAAAGCTTTTAGCATATCTTCAAGGTAACCTGTTAGGAAACAGACATTCTTGAAGAGATCAAGTTGGAGTTTGAGGTGAATTTGTGCAGACTTTGAGGGGTATCCGCGAGAAGATTGCCAAGCTGGAGCTTGAGAAGGCTGAGCTTCTGGCAGAATCTGAGGAGCTCAGAGAAAAGGCAGAAACAAAAGCCAGCTCTCTAGAAGACGAGGTAGCCCAGCTACGAGAAGAAGCAGAAGAGCTGAAAAAGATGCTCGACACACTCTAGAAAAAAACATCCCAATCATATTAGGAGACTAATAACAGAGCATTGTTGAAAACTAACTTTTTCTAGGAAAACATGGAAACAAAATGAATATGATTTGAAGTGGACCGAGTGGGATTTGAACCCAGAACTTTTTGTAAAAAGTTCATTAAAACCACTATTATTCATTTACGATTCAGCCTCCACATAAGATAATGTATAAGGTTGTATTTACGTTTTGCTTTAACGCTGTCAGTCTGTTTAAAAGAACAAAAACCATTAAATACTCTATTACCCCAAAGTAATATTCGGTGTTTATTTTGGCTTGGGGAACAGTCACCATAACACAAATCGTTTTATCAAACCACAAGACACCAATAAAATGCGATTACTCTTTATGTGGTCACGTTTTCAAAAAGGGAGAAACCGTCACAAGAAAAAAGGGCGGCAAACTAAGATACTTCTGTAAGTCATGCGCCGACAAGCTCTGGATATAGAGACTCTTCGCGGCTTGGAGGCGAACACCTAACAACTTTACGCTTTTAGGGTAGCCTATTCTACGAAGAGTCTTACCCGACATTCTAAACAAACTCTTCCAGTTTGTGATATGGTTTTGTGCCGTCCCATCCGTGTCCTAACATCTGAAAAGTCAGATCGTCCGACTTATCCATCAATATTTCAATACGATTAAGCTGAGACGCAGTTATGAAGAAATGAAACTCTTGAGCCGTAGCCGTCAATATTGAAAGTGTTTCAGAGGGCAAGGTTCCCAAGTCACAATCTAATGAGCTTGCTTCAAACACAACGTCCACTCCGTAGCCGTCACCTTTTCGCACAGCCTTAACTTTTCTGTCAGGTAAATGAAAGAAGCCGCCTTCGCGCTTAATGATGTCCATGCGCTTAACTTTCAAGTGCTGCACTCTCCGCGTCTTGCTTGCCTAACGCTAACACAAGTTTAGCGTTTTTTAATGTTGGATGTTTAGCAGCTTCTTTTAAGTGAAAGGCTCTACTCTTGGGATTCAAAACCGCCCATTGCTCCAAAACACCACCGAAATGACGATTAACAGATTTACGTTCAGCCGCACGAGTTTGTATAAGAGGACTTTCTTTTTCGGCTCTAACCAACAGAGAAGGCTTCACATCTTCAAGTTTAACCGTGTACCTGTTTCGGTAAAACTCATATTCTTCAGGAGTTAGTTTTCCCAAAGTGTTTAAGCCTTCAATTAAAGGATACAACGCAGCAAAAGAGTGACCTAACCCTAACTCAGCTTGTAACCCGACAATCTTAAGATAGATGCAAGTGTCAGTGTGAACAGTGAAACTGTTAACCCGTTTCTTATTCCCAACAGAACCACCCAAAAAGACTACCCCCTATTACTCCTTACTTTAATTTCTTCTAACGTTTTTTTGGAGAGGTGGGGAGATGTGACAGTCAGTGAGTCAGTCACGTGTGGGACGTTTAGAGAGAGGTGGGGAGATGACGCAGAAATTACGCGGCTTCTTATGATTGCTCTTTTGACGTAGCGCAAATAGTTGCCGACTTGTTCAGTGCTATATCCGCTTTTACTACAGTATTTTAGAACTTCAGCGTAAACCGCATACACGTTTGTGTTAGGTTGTTTTGCAAATTCTCTTATGATTTCTTTACTGAGGTTTGAGAGGTTGCTCATTCTTTTCTAACCTCAGTTATTCTCACAAAAAAGTGGTGGCATTCTTGGGATTGGAATCGATTTTTGTGTTTCCTACCGCATTTTAGGCATTCCCATATCATATTTTGGAGAAAAATTTAGAGCACCCCCAAACTTTCGGTGGCTCTACGAAGAGCATTTAATCCATTGTCCATCCTGTCAAGGACTGAACAGTCTAATTCTGGGGGTATGGCTACACGCTCGTGGCGTATAGAAAACTTTTTATTACCATAAGGTAACTTACTTTTGGGAGTTATAGTCGTTTTTACGACTATGACTTCTACTTCCTTCATCCTTGGAGTCATCCATGTTTGTTATCTCGCTTTCAGGTCGCCGTTATAGTCGCCTCCAAGGCTGAACGTTAGAAAGATTAGACGTTTCATCTACCCTGAGGAAAAATTCCACAGGGTTCGTGGTCTTTCTTTCATATTCCGTTATACAAGACTAAATTAGTAATACAAGACTGGCTTATAAAACTTTGTCTTAGATAAACTTTTTATGCACAACTTGCGTAAGGATAGGTTGAGAGTGATAATCTTTGGGTAAACGTGGACCTAAAAAGGGAAATGGTGGCAGACCAAAAAAAACTATCCCTGCTTTTAATCCTATCACTCAACTTTATAGACTACAGAAAAGGGATTTACGTGCTCGTAACTCTGGGCAATTAGAAAAGGCTCAACAAATACAAAACGAAATAAAGACTTTGAGAACTGAGCTTAATACCACGAAAATAGTTGATTCTGTTTCTGACGCGCACACAACCACTATTTTTTGTGGTGGTGAACCCGTTTCTTTTGACGACCTTCCACCAAAATATAAACACGAAATTACGTCGAGGGAAAAAGGATGAAAAATAAAAAAGTAAGTGAGCGACCTAAATGATAGGGCGAAACTCTGAAACAATCGTCGAAAGAAGAACCAAACTGCTAAAGATGGAAGGAGACGGCTTTTCCCGTCCGGACATAGAGAAAACCCTTAGCGTAGAATTTCAAGTTTCAGAGAGAACCGTAAGCAGAGACTTCTACACACGGGAATCTTGGCAGCCCCAAATAACAAGTCTTTCAGATCGTAAGCAAGCCTATTATAGCGTCTTGAACCGTTTTGAGCAAATCTACAAAAAAGCCTCATTCACTTATTTGCACTCAAAGAATGAACCCGTCACCGTCTCCGCGCTCAAGATCATGGGTTACGCCTTATCTAAAATCGCAGAGCTAACTAACGTAACAGGTGAAATCGTCGGTGATGGAATTACAGATATAACGGTTACTTGGAAAGATACCAAACTGCAAGAAGATTTACGTCATCAAGAAGAGTTTAGTGCATGGCACGAAAAGAACCTGACACCTGAAGAGGAGGCGGCTTACACTACAACCGCTCGGGCGTTAATCAGGTTCACATTAGAAAAGGATAGAAAAGACAGAGGAGAAAGTTTACATTGAAAAAGTTTGAGGAATATGTAAGACCATTAAGTAATGAAATATACTTAACCCCTGAATTGGTTACAGAATACACAGGAACTTTTGAATCTATAACATTAATAGACCTTAACAACAGAGACAGGGACGGCAACCCAACAGTAAAAACTTTGTCACAGCCAAGAATAACACACAACAGCACAAAATCAGAGGTTCTAAAACGCGCTATCATACTGGTTGAAGGTGATAAGCGGTATTTTATCGCTCAAGGAACGAAAGTAACACATAAAACCATTAGGTGAATAAAAACTTGAATCACGTTAAAGCCTTAGTCGTGCAGATGCCGTTCGATTTTGAATTTTTAACCATCTACAACTAACAACATCAAGTTTACATTTCTGATTAATGTTTGACTGGTTGAATACATCAGATTAAAATTTAGTCTAATCGGATATTGCAATTGATTTGGATTTATCCAATTTTCAGAAGGTGTCTCGTGTGTATTTGGAACGATTGTAAATGACGCTGTTTGCCAATCTTCACTTTCAGCATGATGTGGTTTTAAGCCATTCTGAATATAACGGTGAAATCTGTTTACACGAATGTCGAAATCAAGGTTCCAATTTGTTTGTGGTATAGTATTAATCTTGTATTCAAAAGAACAAATAAAGACTAAAATGTTATTATTATTTGGGTTAGAAGGAGTCCACGTAAAATTAAAATCCAGAAAATACATGAATCCTTCAGGTACCCCCTCTATTTTTGATGATATATTTTGAACCCCTTGCTTTGTGAAAGTCACCACTTTTACTGAGTTTGATTCTGTAAACTGTTGAGTAAATGGTTGAGTGAGGCTTGGAGCAAAATTGCTAATCAACAAAACTGTAACTAAAGTTAAAGCCCAAGAAACAGCCACAGCAAGAACAAAAGTTTTTTTGTCAATCAATAACTCTATTCTCCTTCGAGAACTTGTTTCATTTCTTCATATTCTTCTTTTGAGATTTCTCCCTTAGCAAATCGCAGTTGGAGAAGTTTAAGAGGATTTTCTTCAGTTTTCTTGTTGATTTGATGGTTAATAGCCGTAACATATTTGTCTGTAACCGCCTTGACCTTTATGGTCATCATACTTCCAGCATCCCCCCCAAACATTGAACCAACCATTTGAGAGTCAGTTAGTTTAAATCTGAAATTCATTTTTTCTTTATTTTTCAACTTTAAAATCAAACTGGACATAGACGTAAAAGTATCCATGTGCTCAGTAGCTTCTTCAATCTTAGTAAGAGGAATTTCTTGTTCAATTTTCCAAGTAACTTTGAAAAATCCTTTCCCTTTGTGGACTAAAAGACGCTTATTAGTTAATATCAATTTTTTTCTATATCCCAAAGGACCTTCATCTAAAATAATATTCTCTTTTTCTTCAAGTTCCATAAATTCAGCTCCCATTTGTTCTTAAGACCATTTTAGCTTTAACATTTTTTATTTCGGTTTTCTGAACAGTTGCACCCCATCCATTTCTGTCACATACTCAAAACCAGACTCAATCAGCTTGGTTGCTTGCTCCACAGTTTCGGCAGCTCTCACAGTATATTCTTCATCTTTAAAGGCAATCAAATGAGTGTAAATCAAAGTGTTCTCAAGCCGTCTATGACCTAACTTTGCTTTCACTAACAATATGTCCTTTGTTCGGTGATAAAGCATAGTAGCGTAATAATGGCGCAGACTATACAGGGTAATCCTCATTAATTCAGGTCTCTGTAGCTTCTGGGCTGTTCTCTGTCTTATCCTCTGAAACGCTGTTCTCATGGTCTGGACTTTAGGAAAGATATTATCGTTTAACCCGAAATTGTGTTTAGCTAAGTATTCCCTTAACATAGCAACCGTTTGATTTTTCAGTTTAAGAGTTCTCGCTGCTCCATACTTGGCGGTTTCAACATTAACTGAGCCTCTGCTTAAATCAAACCACTTCAGTTTAGCCCTCTCCACTTCGATAGGTCTCATTCCCGTGTCTCTGAAAATGCTCAGGATTAAACTATACTTTTTTCCCGCGTCAGATGTCAAAATAGTGACCTCTTCGGTAGTTGGAACGTAAGGCGATTGACTTGAACGCTTGATCAAGGGCTTACTCCAAACTATGCCATTGTAACGAGCGTACCTGTCATAAGATTCTGCGATTCCTTGGATGTAACTGTTTTTTCCCTCTTTTTTCGCTAAATATTCTCTAACTTTTTCTGGATCATCAAGGTCCACACTCTTAGCTATCATACGCAATCTACGGTCAGTCACTCGAATCGTAGATTCAGCTAACCCGTCTTTTTTCATGCACCACAAAGCATTAAAAATCTGCTCAGAATGTAGCGAGTTCAGTTTGAAGTGGACCGAGTGGGATTTGAACCCACGACCTCCTGAGTGCAAGTCAGGCATTCTTCCAGGCTGAACTAACGGCCCACAATTCGATTTCTTATCTTTGATTATAGAAGAAAGATTTAGAGGTTTCTGACTCTAAAAGGTTTACCAAAACCAGACTCTGCTTTAACCCATAAATTATGTGAGAGGGCCGGGACCGGGATTTGAACCCAGGCGCTAGGCTCCACAGACCTATAGGCTACCAGACTACCTCATCCCGGCCACTAATTGTATGACTCCGCCTACTTTGTACGTCGTCATTCATTTACGTTTCCTCAGGAACACTAGGTCATCTTTCTTGCAGACATACTCAAAGCCAACCTCAAGCAGATTCTGAATATCGTCAGGATCCTTAACTACTCTAACGGTGAATTCGTCGCTACTTGGCTCAAATAATGTCCTCTCGAGAGTGATGTAGATCTCTGTACTCCGCACGCTTTTGTGTCCAAGGAAGTCCTTAACATACCATGGATCATGTGTTTGATGTTGAAGCATAGTAGCTTTCCAGCGACGAAATGTATGGAAAGATATCAACAGTAGTCGGGAATTCTGAAGTTTTTTGGCCAGACGCTTTCTTGACTTGCAAAACGTTGTCCTCATTGAACTTAAGAGACTTGGTCCAAATACTTTGGGACCTTCCTTTGGCAAGGCATTCAGCGTTCCAATGAGTTCTGGAGTGACTCTCCAGCTTCGAGGATTGCTTCCTTTTTCAGGGCTATTGAGTGTTATTAGACGCCTCTCTGAATCCACTTCAGCCCAAAGGATCCTCTTTGCTTCACCAGATCGCATAGCAGTTTCCTTGAGCATTCTAAGGAAAGTTGAGGTCTTCTTTCCACAGCCCGCTATCAAAGCATCCAACTCCTTCTCTAACGGAATGAAAGGTATTTTCCTTGTAACTTTGCATTTCGGCTTTTCCCAGTATAGCCCCAACGTCTTCAAGAAAAGACTGTAGGCATTAATGACGTTCCGCTTCCTATTTGGTGACCAAGTTTGCTTGGCTATGACAGCCTTGACTGATTCCGAATCTAAGAGATCAGCTCCTCGCTTCATAAGGAGTTTAACAGATGAACTATAGGTCCTGACAGTTTCCGGTGAAAAGTTTTGTTTCTTCATCATCCAACTGAAATTAACGAGCTTTCCTATAATCTCCGCATGCTTTGTGGCTCCCGGAAGCCCATTTTCTAACGGCTCCACTTTGACCAAATTTTTCGACTCGCCTTCTGAGACGCAGATTTGGCGAGAGATAGTTGTCTGACATTCTTTAAAATGGTTTTCGCTGAAACGATAACCGCAACTTCGACAAAGAAATCGCTGAATTTGTGTGCTCTGAACGTTACGAAAACCGTCCTTCCATGTTCTTGTGTTTCTACACTCAGGGCAGACGGGCATCAAAGACAGCTCAGGAAAATTCTGTATGTATGTGTGTATGTGTATGTGAATCAAGGGATAGGGTGATTTCTATAACCAATTTTGATACAATATTATCTGTATATTGAGAACCTGTGTTGAGCGTCATATGATATGTCGTTCTAGCCATTCTTTTCCAAGTTGGCTGATTTTCCAGAATGGATGTTTATTTTCAATTAAACCCGCCTGATGAAGATCCTCAAGATATTTTTTTATTGTTTTGTCGCTAGCTCCTCCTTCAGTAATCTCCCATTTGACGTGAAAGTGGAACGCTTGAACTGTAACGCCCTTTTCTTTGATGTTTAACCACTTCAGAATCTTCTTGATTGTTGCAGCTCTTTCAGGCTGAGGCAGATTTGTTCTCTCCTTTGCCATGTGCAGGTAGGAACTCTTTCAGAGCAGAGCGAATTACCTCACTTATGTTCTTGTATTTTCCAGCCTTTACGAGACCATCGATTTGTTGTCTTTGTTTTGTGGGTAATCTTACCGCTATTCTTTTTTCATATTCTGGTATCATTCAAACCACCACGTTAACCTTAAATGTATGACGGTATAACGTAGTAGTCAATGTGACTAGTCCTGACTACTACCTTCAAGGTGAAAAGAATGATTAAAACAAGAGAGGATAAACTAGCAGAATTGAACAAGATACTTTACAAATTAGATGATTATTGCAGTTTTATTTTAGCTGGAATCACTATGCACCCAGAAGGGTTAGGGTTCGGAGAGTTACATAGGGAAATTAAAAAACACGAGAGATATAGAAAAATATCAAGATCGGCTTTGTCTACACATCTTAAGCATTTAAGAGCTAAGAATCTCATTAAGAGAAAAATAAAGAAAAAAGATAGCCCATTATACCATAAACCAGTAGAATATAGCACCAGTGCTTATTTCAGGGAATTGTCAAAAGGATTCGTAGCTCAATCTGTAACCCCAGAAGATTTCATACCTCTGATGATGAATGAAGATGTAACTGAAGTAACTCAACATTTGATGTATATAACCATCCAGCATCTATCTGATTGTTTAAAATCTATCCTTCAAGCCCCTGAGAATATCTCAAATTTGAATATGTTCCAACTCTTTTACAATATTGAGACTTGGATGAGAGCATATAGAGAAAGGATCCTCAAAAAGAATGAAGTAAATACAGCTCTAAAAGTTATTCATAATTGTAAAGCAAAAGTTACGAAGAGTCTTGTAGGCTCTTCGTCAGATTGAGAGTCTAATCATCTTCAAAATCCCAGAGTGATAGTTAACACCAGGAAAGCCTATCAGATCAAAGGAAACATTGAGGCAAAAACATCCTGAGCTCTTTGATGATAACTGAGATCCATGGAGAGCCTCCATGCTCTGAGCCTCCCTGGGTTCTCCATAAGCCACTGAGAGCATTGCCAGAGATCCAGGCTGCCTGAGCTTCTCTGGATGCTCACAACACTAAAATGTTAATCCTCCCCCACAATTCCATAGTATTTGACAGTATCCGCTTGTGTGTGTGCGCACTATTATTTACTTTAATTTATTAAAACCCCCCCATTTTTGCTCTCTGAACAGAAAGAAAGAGATAATTCTATTGAATAGTGGTTAATACCCTGCTATTAACCACAACCCTTTTTTGTGCAGGATAACTTTGATGAATAAATGAGAATTATCCAGAACATATCTCAATTCCAAAAAAGATTAACGAAAAATTCAAATCTTAAGCAATTCCCACCAAACAGAAGATTGTGTTCTAACATGAAGAATGATAATATGCAGTTTATAATATCCAATTCAATATTATCTTCTTCATATAATCCTGGGAATGAAATGTTTTCCAAGAATTCTCATAAGATAATCGCAATTATTACCCGTTGCCCTAAGTTCACCATACACACGTTCGGTATTAAAATATACTAAACGTACCCGAACCCTAGACTTGGCAGATGCTTTCTCAAAATCATATTCGTGTGAATCAATTTTCATACTCGCTATTTTTAGATCAGGTGGTGAAATTACAAAAACATTACTTCTGATGAAATTAAGCAGTGTGAAAGTATTTTTATCAGTATAAAAGTCGAGTTCATTGAATTTGTGTGTTTCATCTTCATCGATATGGTCATTAACAAAAACGTCTTTCAAAGTAAAAGGAATTATTTTTTGAATGTAGGAATATAATAATTGAATCCTTTGTTGAATTGGTTCTTCAATTCCAATGTCTATGAAATATTTCATAATGTGTGGAATATCTGTTATATGCTGAGGATCAACACTCATTTACTTTCCTTTTCCTGACGTTCTCTAATATCTACTATCATACCTTCTACATAATGAAGAATATGACCTAAATAATTTGTGCAAAACTCATCACATTCATAATCCCATTGCCATTTTTCCATTGGTTTCTTATCAGACATTCTTTTCTTTTCATAATAATTGTGCAATAATTTGCGAATTACTTCTTGAAGTTGAGTAGTAATTTGCAGTTCAATTGATATCTCTTTTCGTTCTGTATCCCATAACTCATGAGGAATCGCAAATTCTATTTTTATGTTCCCATGAGCTGCATAGTAACCTTCTTCACGGGCTTCATAGGAAACAAAAAGATTCAAACCATGTTTTTGGGTGAGATTCTTAATCTTGCTGATAAGAAATTTAACGCCATCAAAATATTTGACAATAAACAACGTTCTTACTATATCGTTTATCCGTGAAAACCAGTTTTCAGGAATTATCCACCCATCTTTGGGTTCTTTAGGAAAATCATCATTATCTAAAACGTTTTTTCGATAGGTTTTTTCCAAAAAAGATTTGAAGGATTTTATTTTGAGTTCAGGTTCAAATTTCGGAATAAACAAATTATACCCTGTTAATACTTCGAATTCTTGATCATACTTTCTTAAATTATTCAGAAGCTCACACCAAAATTGGGATTCTTTAAATGTTTCAAGTACTGTAGACGAAACATGAGAATAGTAGTTCCGTTCTAAATCAGTGATACTTACTTTTCGTTTTTCCCTCATCCATCTGATATAATCAGGAATTGCCTGAGGTTTTGTCGTTTTCAATCACCCCTAAACTCAAATAACCTCTTTAAAATCTAAATAATCAAATATTGACCTCTATGTATTAGAACAATAATAATTAGCTTAATACTTTTGGGTTCTTATTTTCATAAAAAAGGGGGAGTTTCTGCAAAAACACAGTGGTGATATCACCATCATGGAATGAACAGCCATTCCCGTAGTTACGTCTTAGTTTGGGTTTGGGGTTAAAATTTAACCCTTGAAAAAAAGGGAGTTTTGCGGGAGAATATTGGAGATATCGCCAGAGGCGTTTTGTAATAGCTAACCTCTACACTCGATTTTGAAAGAATAAATGAGTGGTTGATTGATAAATAATTATGCAAGATGTTGTTTACAGAGAATGGGTTCCAATGGGAGCTTTTGTAAAGGGTTTAATGGTGTTTTTTTTCACAATTATTGTTTTGGGAACTTTGCTAGTAACTTTGTCAGAACCAGATATTGAAGATATATTTGGAATATCAGTTGGCGTGTCGATTTTGGTATTTGTATTGCTTCTATTCTGGAACTACAGGGGAATCAAAATAGAGCTAAACAAAACAGAACTCTACGTTAGATATGGATTTTTTAATCAAAAATCCCTTCAACTAAAGGATATCGTTTCTTGTGACACAATCCAAGCCTCTTTCGGAAGATACGCAGGCATTGGCGTTAGATACGGCATTGATGGTTCCCAAGCATACACAACCTCATTTGGCGATGCAGTTAAAATAATTCCATTAAAAGGAAGAATATTCGTCTTTTCTTCACATAACCCTCAAAAAATCTGTTACATCATTAATTCAACAAAAAGTGCAAATTAGAAAAAAAGGGGGAGTTTGCGAGATAAGTTCTAATTATTTTTAGTTTTTTGAATTACTTGATTTGGCATACCCCGGAACCCATACAGGCAATTTTCTCTTTCCTTTTTCAGGGCCCCTCCAATAATAGTAAATTAATGTGATTATTACACTCCAAGAGAGTCCATTAATTATTGCGGAGATAAGAGTGTCTCCAGAAACTCCGGCTATTGTGTAATTCGTCTCAGGGTTTCTTAAAAAATCAACCAATAAGTATCCTGGAGGCACGTTTGGAAATATCAAGGTAATAGTGAAAAGTGATAGAAAAGATGCTAGAAACACAAACAAGCCTAACATTTTTAGTAGATTTGGGATTGATTAAATTTAGTGTTTATGAATCTAAAATCATAATCAAGAATGATTTAATTAGTGACCCAACATCTTAACAAAAATTATTGGCCATAAGCTAATCCAAATGTTAAGGAATAAATTTTATTTCTTGAAAAAAGGGGGAGTTTTGCAAAAACACAGTGGTGATATCACCATCATGGAATGAACAGCCATTTCCATAATTTTGGTTAGTTAAATATACATTTAGCATTCTTATGAACCATTACGGTAATTTTTCTTAGTTGGTTTTTTTCTTTTCTTATCTATGACATAATAAAATCCACAAATAAAAAACACAAAACTCAAAATAAAACCACTAAGAGCATAAATTTCAGAATAATGAAGTATCTCAACACCAAAATTTAAAAAAAATAATCCTAACAAAAAACTTATGATGATAATTGCAGAATGATGGTGTTTATGATTTTTATTGAAAAACCAAATAAGAAACGTCATTCTTTCTCCTCCACCTTTCAACTATAAACATGTAATTAAAAGAATTTTTTGCTTACTTTGACCAAGACATGTTTTCATTTTGTGGTTAGTTAAATAATTATTTAGCATTCTTATGTTAGTTGAATTCCCAATTAAAAAAAGGGAGAGTTGGAAGACAATATCTCCAGTTTTAGCACCAACGGAAGATTCCTCCTATGAAAAAAATTATTTAGTAGTTATGATTAGGATAATAAGTCATCAATTAATGTATTCATATGTGAATCTAAAACGAGGTTTTGGAATGCATAGAATGTTTAGAGAATTGTTAAATAACGCTACGGGAATTTCCGAATTTGTTGTTGCAGTTTATGTGGATATCAGAAACTTTTCAAAATTTAGCCAAAAAGTCGAATCACCCAATGTAGCCATGTATATAAAAAGAGTATACATAAAGCTTATAGATGAATATTTTGCTGATGCATGCTTTTTCAAACCTGCAGGTGATGGTCTTCTTATACTAATCCCATATTCTGAGCAAAATCTTAGTGATGTTCTAACAGAAACAATAAAAAATTGCTTTAGAGCTTTGACAGATTTTGGTTCATTTGCTGTAAAAGATCGAATGATAAACTTTGATGTTCCACAGAAAATTGGGATCGGATTATCACGAGGTGTTGCTTGTCGCCTATTTTCAGGAGACAAGGTTTTAGACTTTTCTGGAAGACCACTGAATTTGGCTTCCCGATTAAATGACCTAGCTAGACCAAGTGGAATTGTATTTGATGCCAGTTTTGGTATAGACTGCCTTCCAACAAAACTAGCAAATCGATTTGAAATTGAGAACGTATACATAAAGGGAATATCTGAAGAGGAACCACTCGAAATTTTCTTTTCTAAAGAGTATACAACTATAGATCATCGAAGCAAGAAATCAATCCAGGAAATAGAATGGCACGTCAAAGAAGATACGCGGACATTGAAGGCAATTAAATATCTTGGACCCAAATTTAATTATAAGTTAGATATTAAACCTGTTGATCCCGAGAAAGTGCGAGTTAAAATTACACATCTAACCATTAAACATGGAAGAAAACTAAAAGGATTTGTAACATTTTTTGATTTTTCGGATTTTGAATATTATTTGGAAGCAGGAAAGCCCAAAATACGGATTCAATTTGATGCCCTAGCAAAAAGATTAGCAGAAGAAGGAATTAAATCCAGTTGGAATATAACAATAAAAATAATGTATCCAAAATGATTGAACATCTTTAGTGAATGTTAAACATTTTTCAATCACAAAAAAGGGAGAGGTTTTGCAAAAACACAGTGGTGATATCACCATCATGGAACAAACAGACATTTCCTTAACGTTTTCACTTTTCTGAAGAAAGTAAGGAAAAGTTTCTTTAATACGTAGAAACATAAAATAACAATCAGATAGACGCGTGTTGGTGCGTTGACTTTGAATTTAGAAAAATTTTTTGAGAGTGTCTCTAAAAACCTTGAAAACGAATTTGAAAATATGGCCTCTCTTATTAGCCACCGTGGTGAGGCTGGGGAAGGTCGAGAAGATGTTTTGAAAAAAATTTTGAGAAAACATATCCCTAAAAGATATGGTGTTGATAGTGGATTCGTTTTTGATGCTTTTGGTAATGACAGCAAACAAATGGACATCATTATTTATGAAGCAAATTATACTCCTGTTTTTGAAATTGTTGGCGAAAAAAGGTATTTTCCCTGTGAAACTGTTGTTGCCGTGGGACAGGTTAGAACCAATATAGGTTCAAGAAAAAAATTGGCAGATTGTTTAGATAACATAAAATCCGCCAAAAAATTAGACCGGTCAAATAATAGAACAAATGAGTTGATTACTGGTCCTGGAATCTCTTTGAGGGGAATGAAATTTGATCCAGAACAAGAGTTTAGAGATCAGATATTTGGATTCATTTTTTGTTCGTCTTCTATTTCCTCGGATTTGATTATATCAGAAATGAAAAAATTCAACAAAACAAATCAACGCAATCTATGGACCAATTTAGTAATAAATTACAATAATTTTCTGATAGAATATACTGTTAGTGTTGAGAAATCTCCAGAAAAATTTCTAACACAAGACCCTAACAAGGCAGAATTAATTGCATTGATTAAGAAAAGCGAAAATAAAAATATTTTTGCACTATTCGTAAGCATACTGAACAATTTTTTAAACATTGCACATATAGCACGCCCCGACCTTTTTTCTTACTGTAAGTGTAAACGAGTCAGAAGCATCTATTCTCCTCTTGAAGAATAAAATCATTTCATTATTTTTCTGGTTTAAAAAAAGGGGAATTTTCTGCGGGTGATGTCACCACATATTAAGGGAATGGCTGTTTCCTTAACGGTTTGAGGCATTCATTTCATTTTTCTGAACAAAGTAAAAAAAGAGGAGTATCCGGGAGATATCTCCAGTATGGCCGAAATTACCTCATCCCGGTCACATTTGGTATGTTCTTAGCTATTTCTCAAGAGATTTATTGCTTATTTACGTTTTCCCGAAAATAGCATTCTTCAGCCTATCTTGCGAGAGCTGTGGTTATCTTTTTTAGCAAATAACCGTGCTATAAACATGTAGATGATCACGTTGACTGTTTCAGTTACCAAATTTGATGGAACAACACAACCGTTCAGCAAATGGAAAGTTGTACGAACTTGCCTAAGGATGGGCGCAAGTAGGGCTGTTGCCGAGTCAATCGCTGAAGAAATCGAAAAGAGAATATACGATGGCATAGAAACAAAGAAAATCCTCCAGATGATCTTCAGGCGTTTAAGAAAGCATAAGCCCGTGATCAGGCATCAGATTGACCTGCGGAAGGCTCTGAGCCTGCTGAATCCCGCCCCAGACTTTGAAAGATTCATCCAGCTTCTGTTAAGCGAACACGGCTACGAAGTATCCCCAAACCAGATAATACGAGGCAGATGCGTAGAACATGAAGTCGACGCTATTGCCAGAAAAAACGGCAAAACATGCCTTGTAGAAGTCAAACACCACTTCAAATATCACACTCCAACAAGCCTCGACGTGAGCCGCATTTCAAGAGCCGTATTCGAAGACGTAACAGAAGGACACAAACTCGGATTAAACAGCCTACAAATAGATTACACAATGATCGTCTGCAACACCAAACTTTCAGAACACGCCAAACGCTACGCAGACTGCAGAGGAATAAGCCACATAGGATGGAGCTCGCCTCCACACCATGACCTGCAAACAATGATTGAAGAAAAGAAACTTTATCCCATAACCTTTCTTAAGGGATTAAACGCTGAAAACAGAAAGAGGTTGGCATCTAATGGAATAATCCTGTTAAAACAGTTAACCGAAAAAAATCCAACAGCACTCAGAAGGCAAACAGGAATCTCCAAAGAAAAGCTTGAATCAATACTTGATAAAGCAAGAACAATACTTTCAGGAAATTAGCCTATTTAGGCTATTTTTTGTGTTTCTGGATTCAGACGTTCTATTCATTACATTTATTAACATGTTTATCATGTCTTAATAAACACTATGACAATGCTGAGAGCAACGCACCCCTGCGCAGACCCTAAATGCAAAGACAAAATGAAGCTTGTGTTCCAAAATGGCCGATTTATCGGTTATCGATGTCTCCTAAAACAGAACACACACAATTTCAGATACGACATATCCCGCAAAAGATGGGAAAAAATCATAATCAAAACCAAACCAATAATCGGCTACAAGAAATCTCCCTACGAAATCTTGTTAAACGAAGACATTATCATCGACTCACTCTAATCCTTGAATATCCAAAAGCTTTCCCTAGAATCGAAGCCCATCCTCTAGCAAGAAACAATTTTTGGCTCAATTCATCGCTTAACAACTTTCAAGTCTTTGGTCGAATCTGAAGCAAAGAAAGACAGCAGCCAAATAAACTATTCGCGAATCATATTTATGGGAGTTCCACATTCTGGACTGTTTAAATATCAGAACTCCAGAATAGAATAACTAGAGGACAGGAAAGCATGGGTTCCAAAGCACCAAAAGGCGAACTCGCCGCAAGAAAACTCCTTGCGAAGCGAAAACATTTCAGATGGAAAGACATTTACTACAAACGACGAACACTTAGGCTAGATGTCAAATCTGACCCTTTAAAGGGCGCTCCTATGGCCCGGGGAATCGTATTAGAAAAAGTTGGCGTCGAATGCAAGCAGCCTAACAGTGGCATCAGGAAATGTGTAAGAACGCAACTAATCAAGAATGGTAGGGTTATAACCGCTTTTCTCCCTGGTGACGGCGCACTCAATGTAGTTGATGAACACGACGAGGTTGTGGTGGAGGGAATTGGTGGTTCCCGCGGTGGAGCTATGGGTGACCTTCCTGGAGTCCGATGGAAAGTATCAACTATTAATGGGGTGTCCCTTAATGAGTTGGTTCTTGGTAAAAAAGAGAAGCCAATGCGGTAACAGCGGGGCTGCTCTTTAAACAATACTTAAATATTGGTTTCTGAACCCAGAAACTTTGTCAAGGTGGCTCGTTTGAGCAAGATAGAAGAAATTAAACTATTCGGAAAGTGGAGCTTCGACGGGATTCAAGTAGAGGATCCAGGACTCACGCAATACATATCTATTAAACCAGTATATGTTCCCCACAGTATGGGAAGACATGAGCATGGAAAGTTTCACAAGGCTAAAGTCAGCATCGTTGAGAGGCTCATAAACAATCTTATGCGTCCTGGCAGTAACGCCGGAAAGAAGACCCGAGCCATAAATTTGGTTATGAACGCCTTCGAAATCATTCACATTCGTACAGGACAGAATCCCATACAAGTTCTTGTTACTGCAGTAGAAATGACCTCTCCTGGAGAGGATACTACTCGTATCAGTTACGGTGGTATTGCGTATCATATGGCTGTTGACATATCACCTCAGAGGCGAGTTGATCTTGCTTTGCGTTTTCTTTCTGAGGGTACAAGAAAGCAGTCTTTTGGTAACCCAAAAGCTTTGGATGAGTACCTTGCAGACGAGCTGGTTTGGGCAGCCAAAAAAGACATGAAAAGTTATGCTGTGAAAAAGCGTAACGAGATGGAGAGAATAGCGCGTTCTTCACGCTAGGAGCGGTGTATTGTAAGGTTCCCTGAAGATGGATAATCTGGGAAATCTTTCAAAAAGTTAAAATAACTGAACCAACTGTTTTCTCTACTAATTACGTTACCTAACGTGTAAGGATGGACAGAAAAGTAAAGGAGAAGAAAAAGAAATGAGTAACAAAGAAAAACCCCATTTGAATTTGGTGGTTATTGGGCATATCGACCACGGGAAATCAACTACCGTAGGTCACCTCTTCTATCTCACAGGTGCAATTGATGAGAGAACTGCCAAAAATTATGCAGAAGAGGCTAAGGCACTGGGAAAGGAAACCTTCAAGTTTGCTTGGGTTTTGGACAAATTGAAAGAAGAACGCGAACGTGGTATGACCATCGACGTTGCGTATCTGAAATTTGAGACCCCAAAATATTCCTTCACCATCATTGACGCTCCAGGACACAGGGACTTCGTAAAGAACATGATCACTGGTGCCAGTCAATCAGATGCTGCTATCCTTCTTATTTCTGCTAAACGAGGAGAATTCGAGGCAGGAATTGGTTCCGGTGGGCAAACCCGTGAGCACGCTTTTCTGGCATATACTCTTGGAGTTAACCAGATTGTTGTTGCCATCAACAAGATGGATGATGCTTCAGTAGACTGGAGCGAAGAGAGATACAACGAAGTCAAAAACGAGATGTCTCGTATGCTGAAGATGTCTGGGTTTAATCCCGCTAAGATCCGTTTTGTTCCCACTTCCGGATGGACTGGTGACAACCTTGCCAAGAAAAGCGAGAATATGTCTTGGTATAAGGGTCAGACGCTGTTTGAGGCGCTTGACGAGATGGAAGTTCCTGCCAAGCCAACCACTAAGCCTTTGAGGATTCCAATTCAGGACATTTACACGATTACTGGAATTGGTTCAGTTCCAGTAGGCAGAGTTGAAACAGGTATTCTAAAAGAAGGTGACAACCTCATTTTCATGCCTTCGAAAGTTGTGGGGCAGGTCAAATCCATAGAGACTCATCACGTAGTCGTTAAGCAGGCTCTTCCAGGAGACAACATTGGATTCAACGTTAGAGGAATCTCGAGGAGTGATGTTCACCGCGGAGATGTTGCAGGTCATGTTGACAGTCCACCAACTGTTGCGAAAGAGTTTCTCGGACAAATAATCGTAATTCACCACCCAACAGCAATCGCCGCAGGTTACTCTCCAGTGTTGCACTCTAACACGGGTCAGATTTCGTGTAGATTCAAGGAGCTTGTCGCGAAGTTGGATCCGAGAACGGGTCAGATTGTGGAAAAGAATCCGTCTTTCCTGAAGACTGGTGACGGCGCAATTGTGCTATTTGAGCCTATTCAGCCGATTGCAGTTGAGACATACAAGGAATTTCCTGAGCTCGGTCGGTTTGCGGTCCGAGATATGGGCACCACGGTTGCCGCTGGTGTAGTTAAGGAAATTACTGTTAAGGGTTAAAAGAGACCCTTTTTTCTTCTCTTTTTTTGTTTTTTAAGAAAGTAGTATTGTGAATAGGTTATTGCCTAGGAGTAGTAGTATTCCTTGGGCTATGCACATGAAGCCTACGATGAATGTTACTGGTCTTGAAGCTAAGATTGTTCCAACCATTTTTAGGACGTCTTCTATGAATTTGAAGACCATGTAGACTATTACTGCGGGAATTAGGAAGATTATAACGTAGACCCATATTGAGGCTATTCCGAATACGGTTTCTGGAATGCCAATGAAGAAGTAGACTGCTCCTGCGCATAATCCGCCTGCGATTAATCCTAGTAGGGCTGCCCATGGGAATTCTTTGATTGGTTTTAGCATCAGTGCTAGTCCTGCGATGATAAGCAGGTATGTGGTGTATGTGTCAACGTTAGTGGCTTGTGTTTGCCATGCTGCTGCGCCTGTTACAATCAGGGCTATTCCCACGAAGAATCCGAAGAAAGACACGATTTTTGTTAGTATGCTTGCGAGTGTTCCTATCACTGGCACGGGTCTAATCAGCTTTTGTAGGAACCAAGAGATTGCGATGAATCCGCCCAAGATTAGGATGTATTCTGCGTTGTTTACTAAGATGCTGACGTCCATTTTTTTGTTTCACCAAAGCGGTTTTGTTCTAGGCTATTTTATGGCTGTAACAACTTTTAATGCTTTCCTGCACTCCAATCAACAGTTCCTTATGCTTCCAAGTTTTCCTAGAAAAAGCTTGTTTTCAACAATGCTCTGTTATTAGTCTCCTAGTATGATTGAGAAAACGGTACGTTTTGGGTATATTTGGCAAACGTGAATTACTGGATATATCGAGTTTTGGAATATGTCTTCTAGGGTAGGATGCTATTTATTCTGAATATGGATATTATGTTCATTGTATTTGGGTAGGGACTGTATCATGGTTTATGTAATTGAAATAGAGCTTCCTCTTTCTGGTAATTGGTTCAAGTACTTTACCAGCGTAGATTCCTTGGAAGAAGTCGAGAGCATCAAACAGGCAGCAGAATGAAACATCAAAACGAGGGTACTGAAGAACTCTTAACGCAGAAAAACTGCACGTAGTGTTTCTGCTGTCACCATTTTGTGTTAGTAACTATTTTTAGTAGATGATTTGCTGGAAGAGCATGTGCGCACGCAATCTTTTTTGTGATGTATTCTGCTTTTCTTTTGTTATACAAACAGTGTTTGTTGATTCGATGCTGCGTAACTATTAATAGCAACTTTGGTTGAACTATTCGTTTAATTATCAGGGTGAGATAAAAAGTGAGTGTTTCACTTGAGAATATACGGAAAGACATTCGGATGCGAGAAGAATCGGATCGGCAGATGTCGAATGCATGGCTTTTAGTTTACCTTTTACCTATAATTATTGGCATTGTATCCACTGGATACACAATTATTTCTTTATTGAACTACTTTTCTTCATTTGATTCCTTCGTTCCAACATATAATTATCCCTATGATGAATTTGCTGCGGGACTTGTAATATTCCCATGGATCGGAATTATGCTGTCTGGTCTAATCAGCTTCGTAGTGTCAATAGTTCTCACATACATGCTTGTTAACCGACGCAGCACACACTTCAAGAGACAGAAGTTTCTATCTGAAGACCTCATAGTTACGATCGTTTCTCTAGCAAAAAAGAAAGAAATCGAAGTGGAAACCATTCTGTCGCCAGTCGAAAGAACCGTACGAGAAGCAAACGCTGAAGAAACCGAGAAAAGTGCAATACTTTGGGCAATTCTGTCCGCGATTGTCCCATTTGCGCAGTGGTATGTCAATTACTTCCTCATGAAAGATTTCTACCGGCATGAACGGAGAGACGACGGTTTCTTGGAGGACCTCGGCAGGACACTGAACAAATTGGGCATAAAATTTTCTGTGCCACGAAGAACTGAAGCTATGCCTAACAGAAGTTTTGTCTTGTATCTAATTCTGACAATAATAACCATGGGCTTGTTTGGAGTATACTGGATTTATGTTCTGCTGAAAGACCCCAATGAGCACTTCAAGTATCACATAGAATCAGAAAGCCATCTGTTAAGCGCTCTTGAATCGGTTGCAATCTAGAAAAGCTCCGGAATATCCCTTCCCCTTTCCTATTTTCTCTGACTCTTTTGCTTTCTAAAAGAAACGACAGCCTTGAACGTGGGTTGTCTATATTCCAAGAAGGTATGGAGTAATATACGTCTCTATAACAGCTGCAATCATGAGAAGTATGATAGATGTCCCTGCGAGAATCAAAGTGTCTTTTAAGCCCTGTCTCACTTTGTCTTTTTCCACTTGTCTGCCCTTTAATTTAGCAATTATTGCCTCAGTGATTGTCACTTGCCACAAAACTATGGAAGCAAACTGGAGCAAAAAGGCGGGTATCTCGATTATGCCATGAGGCACCAATCCTATTATCGGATAAACTATGCCCTGTTCTGCTCCCACTATCACAGCTATCACTCCGATTAGTCCACTGTTAAGCAGAATCTCAAGCCCCAGCAATAATGGTCCTAAAACCGGAATCCAAACAAGCATTCTAATCGGATTCCAGAAATGACCGCTGTTATTTAGAAAAATGTATGAAAAGAACGTTCCAGTGAACGGAGATGGAATATCCTCGTAATTCAATGTTGACTGTACGAGCGAACTTAACCTGTCTGAGAACTCTGGAGCCAAAGAAAAAACGATAATTGTGGCAATTATAGCAAGCGATAGCATTATGAAGAAAGCCAATGTTGTCGCCTTAATAATCAGACTGTTTCGTTGAATAGCACCTTTGAGTGCCTCCGCCGCTTTCAAGAGCAGTGACTTGAAACGCAGAAACAACATCCTCCAACAGTCTAATAGCCTATTCATGATTAAAACTTTTGTCCGAACAAGAAAAAAGCTTCAATTCTGGCAGCATCTTTTACCGTTTACAACTACTTTGTTGGCTTATCCTCAAAAGACGAAAACATAAAAGCACGATTTATTTTGTAGCGAATATGTTTTAAAGTCGTGAACGTCTCATACACACAGACTTCTTTCATCTAGGTTGCGGAAAGCGCGCAGATGACAATTCAACTGAACGAACGCCTGAAAGAGAACGTGCTAAAGCTATGTACTGATATTGCTGGCTCTCGCCAAATCACCGCCGTTTGCGTCTACGGTCCATGGGTTTGCGGATACGCCGACAAAAAGACTAACGTAAACGTTTTACTGATTCTTGACCGTTTCACTCTTCGCCTAAACACCTACTCTGAGACTGTGGATGACGTCAAAGTCTCGGTTTTGACAGTTAACCGTTTGGACTTTGAAAGAGACGTGAACAAAGGTTGGCTAGGGGAGTTCTTCGCCGAAAAACTCGCTGTTCCATACGAACCATTAAAGAACGGAGAATACCTGCGGCTCCATGAAGTGAAAATAAAAAAGAGAACTGTTTCAGAGCTTCTAGAGAACCTGATTTTAGAATTTCCCGAATCATCTCACGAGTTCCTCATCAAAAAAGAGTACTTCATGTACGAAGTTATGATGAGACGAGCTAGAGTATTTCCTCTCCTAACCTACAGTTTCCTTAACATGTCAAGGGGAACTCTTGGAAGAAAAAATGTGGAAGCGATTATGGAGGGATACCTGAAAGCCCTCAAAGAACTGGAGAACGAAAACATAGTTTTCCATTCAGATTGCTACATCAAAATCACACGAAGCCATATTGATGCTGTCAAAAGGCGGAAATTGAGGCTTCCTCTCTTTCTCAAGTCAATTCAGAGACTAGTACTCCCTCCTCTTCTCAGCGTCTTTTCAGAATCTGCAAGTTCCTTTATTCAGGACCAGAGACTATTCATGAAAGCCAACAAAAAAGTTAGAGCTGGCGGGCTGATTTCCCGACTGGAAGACCCCAAAAAATACGTTTTGCTCCCCACGCCTCTTGGCCCCATTTCCCTTTCAGACAAATCTGGCATTGAAGATGTGGCTAGAAAAATCATCCCAGACGGCAAGTTTTCGAAGATGCACGTTAATAATATTGGAGGGGTCTTTAATGATGTCTACCTTCTTACTATAACAAAAAATGGTGAAGAACAAAAATTTGTTGTTAAACAATTCATAGATTGGTCGAATCTCAAATGGTTATCTCTAACCCTGTGGTCTTTCGGAACCACATCCTTCTCCGTGCTTGGGCGATCTAGACTAGAGAAAGAATACGCCATAAACACGTTTCTACACAGCAAAGGTTTTCCAGTTCCCAAAATTTTCTATATCAGCCATCAAAATCGCTTGATTTTCGAGGAGTTCATTGAAGGCTATGAGCTCGTGGAAACTATCAAGCGAATTATCACATCTAACAAAACTACAAATGATGCTGCTTTGGTGAAGGAGGTGGGGCGAAAGATAGCGGAAGTACATAGCTTGGGCGTCAGCTTGGGCGACTGCAAACCAGAGAACTTCATTGTCTCAAAAGATGGCATTGTCCTATTGGATCTTGAGCAGGCAACAAGAGATGGTAATCAAGCATGGGATATTGCCGAATTTCTGTACTATTCAGGACATTATAGTCCACCAATGTCTTCCACCGATGCTGCGAGTATCATAGCCCGAAACTTTATTGAAGGCTATCTGGAAGCTGGAGGAAAAAAGGAGACCGTGAAGAAAGCTGCATCAGCGCGATACATCAAAGTCTTTAGCATCTTCACGCCACTCCATGTCATACTCGCTATCTCTAGTATCTGCCAAAAAATGGGAAAAGAACTGGCTAAAAGCGAATCCTAAAACATACAAAAAATGTGCTGTGTTCTATTCCGTGAAAACCCTATTCTCTGCTGTGTTTCCTTCATAGGTGTTGGCTGAGAACCTGAACTTCGTTTTCTGATATCCAGCCCTTGTCTCTTAGTTCTGTTGCTCCTCTTTTGATGCCTACCTGTGACTCTGTTGTTCGTAAGATGTTAGCTTTGATTCCTGCCTCTGTTATCTCCTTTTCAAACACGGGATTCTCTTGAGTTAAGTACACCAGCTGGTCAAGAAGGGCTGCGATAGCTTGTGAACGGGACTGAAGAAACGTTTTCATTTTTCCGGCTCCGAAGACACCCTTCAATTTTGTTTTGATTCCCATGCTGCCTACATATGATGGAGGATAGACAACGTATCTTTTCCCAGCTTCTGTTTTGTAACAAACTAAATAGACGGGAATGTAAACGAGGGCATTCTTTCTTCTTCTTTCTAGGGCGCCCATGCTGTCAACTTCGTTTAAAGCAGCCTCTTTTGCTTTAATTATCACATCAATCTGTTTAATTATAGAAGAGGTAATCTCCCCTAAATCTGCTAGTTCCTGATGTTCCATTCTGACTCTAGCTTCCTTTGCTGCTTCTATGTCCCGGAGTGCCTTCATCGCCTCTTCAATGCGATCATCTGGTTTTGTTCTCGCCCTAGACACTTCAATTTTTTTTGCATCCTCAATGTTCTCTATTTCCCTGTCAATATCCTTGATTTCCTTATTCAAACTTGGAATCTTCTTCTTGATTTTATCCAGTTTTTCGGTTATCTGAAACTCGCCAGCTTCGTCTTTATTTTCTCTGGAACCTTTTATGTCAGCCTCATAGCGTTCTCTGTCGCTTGACAGACGTTCAAGTGTTCTTTCTATTCTAACCCTGTTTTGGTGAATGGTGCGGAGTTTTCTGTCATATTTTTTGGAGATTCTGGTGACCTCTTTATCGCGTTTCTCTTTGATTTTGGTTATCTTCGCCATTACTTTGGGTTTAACATTCTTTACTCTTTTGTCAAACTCTTTCATGGTCTTCTTCATTTCTGCTTGAAGAGCTTTCACCTGTTCTCTTGTCCCTTTACTAAGCGACCTCATGCTTTTGCTTAGGTTTTTTATTTCCTCTTCTATCTTGTCTCTTAAATCAGAAAGTTTATCGATGGAAACTGAAACCTCAGACGCGTCCAGCATAGGAGATAAAATCGCTTTTGTTGTTGCAACTTTTCCGATATCCTCTGCGTCTTGGAGATAATTCATTAAATCTTGCATGAACGCTGGATTTCTGATAAGCCCCTCTATCGTTTTTTCCTCTTTTCCGGAGAATTTTTGGAAGTAGCTGGCGTTCTGGGATATGGCTGCACAGTAGGCTTCGCGTGACTTAGAGCTTGCTTGAATGTCGCTATCGAAGGCTTTAACGTCTGGAATTACATCGTAAGATATTGAATGATTCGTGAATTCAAGTCCGTCGAAGATGAGGGTTCTTCCCCTCCATTGAATCAACCATATTGGGTAGCATGTTTCGGCTATGAAAGCCAATTTTTCTTCCGGTTTCTTCAGGACACGGCCTTCACCCTTCTTTCTGTCTCTTTCGGCGAGGTAGAGGATTGCCGCCATTTCCATGTCTTTAGTGAATGGTATGTACCTGTCTTTGGCTGGAACGGCGAATGGGAGAATAAGTTTTCTAACTTTTTTAGCCAAGTTTCCCACCCGTTCCAGTCCATCTAACCTGAATTTTACGTGTATTATCATGATTCTTATTTGTCATGATTTAAGTCTTGCGTCCTTAGGGTATAGCTGAATTCGAGTTTATGCTAACCCTGAAATGTTATTTAGGCTTTGTTGCTTTACGGGTCGTCAGCAGAAAAACTAACATACCCTATTAAATAGTATGCAACTTGAACATAAGCTGATGCGCGGAGCCTTTAAGTTGCTGGTAAATATTTGCAGTTGTCGGTAGATAACTGTGAATTACTGGAAAGGTATCCCCTTGGGCGAAAAGCCCCCGAAGTTGCTGAATGCTGTTATTGAGGTTGTGAGTGGTTCAAGAGACAAGTACGAGTACAAGTCGGAGTGGGAAGCTTTTGTTTTGGATCGGATGATTCCTTCTTCGGTTGTTTTTCCGGTTGAGTACGGTTTTGTTCCTCAAACATGGTACGATGACCAAGATCCGCTTGACATCATGGTTATGAGCTATGAGCCTTTAGAGGTCGGTTGTGTTGTTCGTGTTCGGGTTATAGGCGTTTTGATGATTGAGGACGAGAAAGGTGATGATCCAAAGATTTTGTCGGTTCTTGTTGACGATGCACGATTCGAGGGAGTCCAAGACATCACGGATGTTCATGTACACAAGCTTAGGGAAATACAGGAATTCTTTGAAACCTACAAACGCTTAGAGCCTCACAAGTGGGTCAAAATAAAAGAGTGGCAAACCGCAGAAACCGCACAAGAAATAGTACAATACGCCGCCAAACAATACAACGAACACAAAGCATAAAAAACGCCGCAACTGGTATCCCACATACTTTTAGTGTGAACTATTAGTCTCTTTTTCCCTTTACATTTCATGTGCTCCCATGATGGGAACCAAAAAGGATTTTTGTATTCCTCAACATTTGAGTTTACGATGGAACATGGCGCTGAAGGCTGTAATGTTTGATTTGGGTTTGACGCTCATACGAACTGCGTCTTTTCCAGAAATCTATAGGCGAATTCTTGCCCGTTTTGGGGTCACAGTTTCTATTGATGGTATTATATGTGCTCAGAAAGAGACCGAAAACGAGTTTGACACATCAACTTATGATGAAAATCGGCGAAAAGAGTTCTGGACCAACTATAATGTTTCGTTGCTCGAAAAGTTGGGTGTAGAAGAGAACACGGTTTTTTTGGCTGAGCAGATTGATGCGCTTTGGTGGGTCTGTTCTCATGTGCAGGTTTACCCTGACGTGGAGCCTACGATGTCTGGGTTGCGGGCTAAGGGCTTGAAGATTGGTCTTGTGTCTAACGGCTTCAAGCAGGACCTTGATTATGTTCTTGGGGCGTTGGGGCTGGAAAAATGGTTTGATGTGGTTGTGTGTATTGATTCTTGCAACTGCGCCAAGCCGGATAAACAGATTTTTCTTTATGCACTAGACAAGCTTGGAGTCGAACCAAATGAAGCAGTTTTTGTCGGTGATTCTGTTGTGTACGATTATGAAGGCGCGTTAGGAGTGGGCATTAAGCCCTACATCATAGATAGAGAAGGAAAGCTTCCAAGCCAATATAACAAAATTGCGAAGCTAACCGAATTACTAACCCTTGTGTATGATCCAACAACAATCATTTAGTATAAATATGGTGATTGCGTCAAGACGATAGATAGAACTTACGTGATAATGATGACTGAACTAATTGCCGAAGGCGACGACATTTTCCTTTACTTGGACAGAAAAAGAACGTATCTTGTTAGGGTAGAATCAGATAAGAGCTTTCACACTCACAAGGGGTACATTCAGCTAGGCGACCTGATAGGAAAAGAGTATGGAACCCGAATAGCCAGCAGCATGAGCATCGAATTTGTTGCACTAAAACCCAACATCCGCGATTACATCTTCAAAACGAACAGACGAACCCAAATATCCTACCCCAAGGACATATCGCTCATTATCATGTTCAGCGGAATAGGACCCGGAAGCCGCGTAGTCGAGGCAGGAACCGGAACAGGGGCCCTCACAAGTGCCATAGCCCATTACATCAAACCCGCTGGACGCGTTTACACCTATGATGTCAGGCAAGAGTTCCAAAAAAATGCTGAAAAAAACTTGGAGCGAGCTGGGCTCTTGGAGTATGTGGAATTAAAAGAGGGGGATGTAACTGAGGGGATTGAAGAAAAAGATTTGGATGCAGTAATTTTGGACATGGCAACGCCGTGGCTGGTTGTTCCTCATGCTTATAATGCGTTGAAGGGCAGTGGGATGTTGGTGTCTTTTAGTCCGACCATTGATCAGGTTGTGAAGGCTGTGGAAGCGTTAACTGATTATGGGTTCGTGGGCATCGAAACTGTTGAGACTCTTATGCGGTTTATGCAGGTGGTGAGGGGGAAGACGCGCCCCCAAACTGTGATGACTGGACACACTGGTTATCTCACGTTTGCTCGTAAAGCCATCAAACTAGAGTAGGATTGTTAGGAAAGCTCCACTTGGTTGATTTCCGCTAGTGTTTCTAGGTTGTTCATTTTTACTTTCATGTTGGATATCGTGTAGAGCACGTTTTCGATGTAGAGGCTTCTTTGCACTGAGTAATCATATCCGAAGTAGTAGCCGCGCTTCAGCAAGTCTGCATTGTTATCCATGTGGGTGATTCCGCCTCTGAGTTCAATTCCGTCCAGGGATATGTCGAAGACGTAGGCGCCCTGCCACACATATTCGCCATAGGCATTATCGGGGATTTCTCCCTCGTAGTTGCTCTCGTTTATCTCCGCCACCGAGACCGGTATCACGAGAAGGTTTCTTGCCCGATCGAACAGCAGAGCTTTGTGATCCCATAGGACTGGAGAATCTGTTCCTCTGTCTCCTATCTCATACTTGGCTAATTCTACTGGATTCGAAACGTCGCTTACGTCGAAGAGGGATATCTTCACTCCTTGGTACCATGCGAAATCTTGCTTTGCATCATAGATGGTTTCTTTGCCTATTCCAATTATGTGGTTTTCGTCGTATGGGTGAAGGTAGCCTGAGTAACCTGTTATTTTAAGTTGTCCAAGAACTGTTGGTGCAGTAGGATTTGATAGGTCTATCACAAAGAGGGGGTCAATGTTTCTGAATGTCACTACGTAGCATCTGTCGCCCATGAATCTCGCTGAGTAAATCTGTTCTCCTGGAGCCAAGTCTTCCAGTTTTCCGACAACATTGAGGTTCATGTCGAGAACGTAAACGTTATTCTTTGAAGTTGCTTCTTCAGCAAACGTTCTCCAGCCAAAGTTATTGGTTGTTGTTGCAATCCTGAAGTAGCCGTTGTACTCATCCATGGAAAACTGGTTAAGAACGTAACCGGGAACTTCACCTGATGCCTCAAACGTTATAGATTCTTTTGTTATCTTGATTCTGTGGATGGCTGTTTTCATGGTTTCGTCTTCTTGCCAATTGTAATCGGGGAATGTCAAGTAGATGTTATTCTGTGAAACGTATATGGCGCTGGTGCCTCCCAACAATATTGTTTCGTGGGTTGGCTCTTGGGCGTCGTTCTGGATGTTCAGGGCAACGATTGTTGTGAAGCTGTAGGATGTGTCTGAGAAGTTGTAGTAGTAAATGTCAGTGGCGGCGATTTCTTCTGTTTCATTGTTTGAATGAACTCTGGGGAGGAAAACGTCCGTATCTATAAAGAATGTATACTGTGTTGCAACAACGTAAACGTAGTCGCCAATCATCCTTGCGCTGAAATAGTTTCCATCAACGGAAAAGTCTCTCGTCAACACAGGATTTTCTTTGTCTGAGATGTCATACACTTTGATTGAAGTTGTAGGAGGCTCCCATACTATTGGTTCAGAAAGTCTGGCGGGTTCCTCTGGGGGTGTGCTTCCGTTTTTTGGTTCAGGAACGCTGGGTTCGTCGTCTGTTGTGGTTTCGTTTACTGCTTCGGAACTGCTGGCTGAGTCCCATACTTCGTAAATTGGATAGACGCCGTATTCATTCTTGAAGACGGCTAATTTGTCTCCGTTGATGAATATTCCCGTTATACCGTCGTTTAAGCTGATTTTTGAGAGAACTTTGGCTTCTTCAGCTGGATACGCCTTCACGATGGTTATGTTTCCGCCTGAAACGATGTAAATGTATTCGCCATCAGTCTTTACGATGTCTGCTTCGTCCACTCCCTCAACTTGAATGTTCGTCTTCGAGTAATCGGAATCTGTGGGTGCAGAGGGTTCAATTGGTACGGATGGTGTGGGTTCAGGGGTTGTCGCTTTGACTGAAAAATCTCCACTCTCTAACGTTACAACTCCGCCTCTAAGCCAAAAATTGTTGGGCAATGAAGAGGACGTTTTGAGAAAAGTTTTCAACTCCTCATAGGAGGAGAACTTGTTTAGTGTAATCTGGTCTGAGCTTTCAGGGTTGTTTAGGTATAAATATAGTGGTACTGAGGAGATAATCAGTAGTGTTGCTATGAAAGAAACGGTAAACAATTTAGTGTTGTTCATATTTTCACATCATTATTTTGTTTGTTATTTAGTGATTATCTCCAGTGGGAACTTAATGCTACGCTTTAGAACATGCTGTACAAAAAATAGAACACTACAACATCCGTTTCCTGAGGTAAACAAAAACTCCCAATGCAACAAGAAAACTGGGTACCGTCATAAATCCAATCGGGGACAAGTCTGGAGAGTTCTCTGTTGTCTTCACAACTAGCTCGGGTTCTTCAGGGGCTGCGGCTGGTTCAGAAGGTTCAACTGGTACGAATGGTGCAGGTTCAGGGGTTGTCGCTTTGACTGAAAAATTTCCGCTTTCTAATATTCCACTATCGTTATAGGCTCTATCTTGGTTGTTTGGTTCCTCGGGACCCTTAATTGTGTACTCGGGAACCGTAAGTGTATCCTCCATTTCTATAATGGAGTATTCGGGTTCAAGCAGCGCTAAGGGAACAACCATAGTGACTGTGCCAAGCAAGATGGCAAGCCCAATGTAGAGCATAATCTTGTTCATTGTTCTTTTCCATCCTTACCAAAGAATTGGCGTGCTTTTAAGTCCACAGATTAGAACACCCCATCGCTTTTAGAATGGCTTCTCTCTCCACAGCCTCACCGTTTCAACCCACAAAACAATGTTGGCAACGACGCCAAAAAGTAGGGCTGCAAGGTTGTGAACTGAATATGTGGGCTGATACAAGATTACGTTGTACACAACAATGTATATTGCAAACATTGTGGAGAGCCAAATAGCGTAGAAGAGGTGGCGGGGAACAAGGAACCGTCCCATTCTGCTGAAGAACTTTAGGAGACCAACCTTAATTTCTTGATTTATAAGATATTCTCCTCTCGTAGTCTTCTCCACCAAACCAAGCTCCAGCAGCTTATTCAGGTGGTGAGCGGCTACGCTTGGACTGGAAAGCCCTAGGGACCGCTGAACCTCGCGGACCCCCACACTAGAACTTGGATTCCTCAACAAATACCAGTATATTTGAAGTGTTCTGCCCTTCAACTGGGACTCAATAACCGCCAAATCAGAGGAAGAAGGGTCGGACATCAAACTCGCCAAAACCAGGTATAACTATCCATATATAATAGAATTCTCCCAAAAACCTCTTCAACCTGTTGCTCCCTGTGCAAATTGGCTGTTTTTGATGATTAGATTGTTAACGTTGTTTTGCCAGAAGCAACCTGTGAGCTATTGCAAACTTTTTTTATGCTAAAGGTTTATACGTGTTTTTTCTGGAAAAAGGCTGTTTTCAACAATCTTCTGTTATTAGACTACAAATATGCTCGGATTTGGACAATAAATAATTGTCTTGCTTGGAAAAACAGAAAAAGTACTGTTTTCAACAATGAACCTCTATTAGTCTCCTAATGTGATGTTTGGTCGTGTGTTTCTGATGTGTCCTTCATGTTCCAGTAATATTCTCTTGTACCAATTGAAGGGTATACGGCGTTTTAGAAGCATACACAAAATTGTTTTGTTAGCAGATATCCCAAAATCTATTAACTAACAGGGAATCTGGCAAATATGATGTCAAGGGGGAGAAAAAAATGGATGCATTTACAACAATAATAATTGAGGTAATAATGCGTGGCGTTTTTATTAGCGTAATTACTACCGTAATTGGTGCCCTAGTTGTTGAATATGTACTACCGAGAATGGAGTCGAATGAATCAAGGACGTTGAATAAAAAAAATTTAATTATTGTTTTGATTGGGGGCAGTCTCATTTTTTTTCATTCTAACCTTGGTCTTTTTACCGTTGCCTTCAAACCTAATTACGTATCCCAAAGGAGACGGGGTTAATATGGATGAAACCGTTCAAGGGACTTCAGAACCTTCCAAGCGGTAAAATCTGGATTTTTGTTTCTATCTTCGATCAATACTTTCCAATGCCTAAAGCTGCAAACGTTGAAGTCAACGGCGATTGGTCATTTACTGCCTATTTTGGAGAAAAAAACGACCCCGGCAATGATTATGTAATATATGTAAACATTAGTTGACCAGGACTGCGCAAGATGAAATCAACACTTACAACACGAACTCAAGAATTTCCAATAACTATTCTGGAATGGATGAAATTCCACTTGGAGCACAAATATGGGACAGAGTTAGCGTGACTAGAATTCCAATTACAGACGTGACCATTACGTTTCCTTCAAACAATTCCGAAGTTGAACATGTTGTCTTTGTAGAAGGAACTTCACAGAAGATTCCATCTGACCAAGAAATCTGTGTTATAGTCTATGAACCCTTTTTCGAAAATGGTAATTACTTTCCAATGCCGAAAGGTGTTACCGTAGATCAGAATGGTGATTGGGTTGCAGAAACGACTATTGGAGAAGATGCGAATATAGGAGAGGATTTTCACATTATTGCTGTTCTAGCGGATCAAAATGCCAGAACTCTATTGATGAATACATTGAAGATGATTGGCCTGACTATAACTCTGGGATAGATTCAATTCCAGGTGGGGCAAAAGAATACGACCGAGTGATAGTAAAGCGAAAATGACCAACACACAACCTTTCCGTTGCCGATTTGACCAGAGAGTCACCAGAATTACAGCCCCAAATTTTTAAGAAAACAGAGTTCCATGTAAACTATGAACTAACCGAAAGACAACGAAACATCATCCTAGCGGGTGGAATGCTTTCACACATCAAAAACAAACCATCTGCAAAACAGTAAAGACGGTTGAATAAACAAAAGAACTTGTTGAATCAGGATTCGCGTATGTAACTGACGCAGATTCACGCAAGTTGTGTTGTAATGGAAAACCTCATATTTGGTGTTGCTGTCCTTCCTGTGAAGGGTCCGTTGTCTAGTCTGGATTAGGATGCTGGCCTGCGAAGCCGGAGCTCCGGGGTTCAAATCCCCGCGGACCCGCCACAAACAGGAAGAACACAAAAATGGTTTCCGTTAACCCCTTCGCCAAAGTCTATGTCGCATGCGAGACCGTTTTAAAGGATGCCCTAAACAGGCTATATCCAAGCTTTCCTTTGCCGTCTATATTGCTTGATGTTCCACCTAACCTCGAGTTCGGCGAGCTGGCAGCTTCTATATGCTTTGAGCTTGCCAAGCAAGAAAAAAAGAAGCCCCGAACCATTGCGGAAGAAATTGTGCAATCAATAGACGTTTCTGCACTTCCGTTGATTGAGTCCGTTCAGGCGGCTGGGGCAGGCTACATCAATTTTCGCGTTAACTCCGAAAAGTTTTCTCGTTTAACTCTTGAATCCGCCAGAGCCCTTGATGCTGAGTATGGTTACGTTAAAACTTCTGAGCCAAAAAAGATACTGCTTGAGCACACCAGCGTTAATCCTGTTCATCCCATTCACATTGGGCAGGCAAGGAATCCGATGCTGGGCGATGCCATAGCTCACATCCTAACAGAACACGGGCACAATGTTTCAAAACATTACTACGTGGATGATGTTGGTCGCCAGAGCGCCGTCATAGCGTATGGTTACCTGAAGCTTGGGAAACCAAAACCAAAAGGTAAGCCTGACCTTTTCATAGGCAGAGTCTACGCGGTTACAAGCTGTATCATGGAGGTTAAGCGCCTCAAAAAAGCGGTCGCGTCAGATGAGAGTCTTGAGCCGCAGGAGTTTTCGAAGCTAAAGCGAGAACTTGGTGAGTGGGTCTCAATTTCGGCAGACATGGAAAAACGGTTCCCCGAACTCTTTACTCAACTTTTTGATGCAATAAGCAGGGACAGCGACCCTGAAGAACAGGTGAGCAAACTAATACGCGGATACGAAGCTGGTGAAGAAGAAGCAAAGAAGTTGATACGTGAGGTCTGTGAATTGTGTCTCAAAGGCTTCAGGGAAACCCTCAGCAATATAGAAATCGGTATTGATTCTTGGGATTGGGAGAGCGACTTGATTTGGAACGGCGACGTCAACCGTGCTCTCAACGAACTGAAGAAGACACCCTACGTTTTTGAGTCGGATGGAGTTCTGGAATTTGACGCCGAAAAAGTTGCTCAGGACCTTGACCTCAAAAAGACCTTAGGCATAAGCGATGACCATGAGCTTTCTTCCTTGACTCTTGTGAGGGCTGACGGAACCAGCCTATACACAACCCGAGATATTGCATATCATCTGTGGAAGTTTCAGAGAGCCGAACGAGTCATCAACGTGATTGGTATGGAACAGACCCTTCCCCAACTGCAGCTAAAACTCGCCTTGAGCGCTCTTGGTCACGTCGATTACATAACAAAACTGACCCACTTTGCCTACAGTCTAGTTCGCCTTCCAGGGCACCGTATGTCAAGCCGCAGAGGTCGCTACATCACCCTCGACGAGGTTATGGATGGAGCCGCCAAGAGAGCCTACGCAGAAGTTTCGAAACGTTCTCCCTATCTGTCTGACAAAGAGAAACGGCAGATTTCATTGTTTGTGGGAAAAGGAGCCGTCAAATACGCGCTGATAGCGGTGGACCCAGCCAAACCTGTAGTCTTCACTTGGGACCGAGTGCTGGACTTTGAGAAAAACAGTGCTCCCTACATCCAGTACTCCCACGCTAGAGCCCGTAGCATACTGCGTAAAGCATCTAGAGCGCCTGAAAACGCTGATTTCTCCCTTTTAGTTGACCCCATGGAACGGGACATAGTTTTGACGTTAGCTCATTTTCCTGAGGTTTTCTTGGATGCTGCAAAGAATCTACGACCAAACGCAATAGCAGACTATGTCAACGCGTTAGCTGACAAGTTCAACAGGTTCTACACGAAACTGCCCGTTATAAAAGCGGAGTCAGTTGGGCTCAGCGACGCCCGTCTCGCACTTGTGGATGCTACCCGAATCGTTTTCCGGAATGCTCTAAAACTTCTTGGAATAGAGGCTCCAGAGAGAATGTAGACTCTTAGTATTGTTGTGAAGAGGGAATCGCTTGTATCTACAAGGTTTTGATTCTGGGAGAGAGTTGCTCAAGTGGATCGCGATTATAACAATGACTGTAGACCATGTTGGAGTGGTCCTGTATCCTGAGTTCACGGTTCTTCGTTTTATTGGTCGGCTCTCTTTTCCATTATTTGCTTATCTGCTGATACTGGGGATGGAAAACACGAGAAATATTCGGCACTATTTCGCTCGACTTTTTATATTCGCCTTGATCTCTCAGGTGCCCTTTTTCTTAGCCATAGATTATGGACCCTTTGAGTCACTCAACATTTTCTTCACTCTCTCTTTTGGTCTTCTATTTGTCTATTTTTTCAAAAAAGGTTCAGCCTTTGCGTTGGTTCCCTTGGTTGCTTCCTTAGTTCTACCCGTTGATTACGGAATCTATGGTATAGCTATGATTGGCTGTATGTATATCCTGAAGGAAAACACGACGTTCGGTGTTGCTTTGTTGGTCCTGTTTAATGCACTGTTTCTGGTGCCTTGGAATACCCAGTTTCTTTCTATCGCTGCAATAGCGTTTATCGTTCTTCACAAAAACGGGTCACTAAACGTAACCCGAGAATCTAGTGAAAGATTTGCATTTCCTCTGTGGCGAAAATACTTCTTCTACGTTTACTACCCTCTCCACCTAGTCCTGCTTTACATACTAAAACTGTATTTCTTCTAACAAGGCACCTGCTAACTAGAAGCCTCTGACGACTCCGAGAACAAAACAAGTTAACTACTCAGAAATCTACCTTTATTAATAACCAAAAGAGTTTATGGCTCTAAAAGTGGGACTTGAGCATGATCAGCATTCCCTTATTCTTCGTGCTCCTGATGCTGGGATTTATTGTAGGCTTACCTGCATCTATGTGTGGTCTCGGAGGCGGATTCATTCTAGTTCCCACCCTGATTATAGTTTTTAATTTACCTCCTCAAAGTGCCATTGCCATAAGCCTAGTAGCAATGTGCGGTACAACTATCTCGGCTTCCATCGGCTACATTAAGCAAAAGAGAGTCGATTACAAACTTGCCTTACTTTATGACGTATTCGATATTCCAGGCGTGATTGTTGGTGCGTACCTAACAACTATTCTCCCCAAGAACCTGCTGATCGGTATATGTGGCTTTTTTATTCTTTTTCTTTCTTTGCTTATGTTGAGAAATCTAACAAAAAGAACGTGTGCAACAGGAAATGAGCAAACAGACACGTCAGGTAACGGGTGGGGAAGGAAAGTAAGTGACTCTATGAACAAAGTGTTTGAGTACAAGATACGCAGACCAGGTCTAATAATGGTAAGCAGTTTACTGAGCGGTCTTGTCACTGGCTTAGCTGGGTTAGGTGGGGGAATTGCAGACACCACAACTATGATGTTGCTTGGTGTACCTGCTCATATAGCTGTTGCAAGTTCCGAATTTGCTATGGCTCTAACCAATGGAGCCGGCGTAATAACTCATGGCTTTTTCCAGAACATTTCCATCGAATATGCCCTTCCCATCACAATCGGCACAATCATTGGTGCACAAGTTGGAGTTTTGCTTGCTAAACGAACAAACCAGAAAACTTTGAAGCTGATCTTATCTGTAGTTTCTTTTCTTTTCAGTATTAGACTGATCTTGGACGTCTTGTTGTCATAACAGCGCCGAGTTTTTTACGTGTGCATATTATGGGCACAAATGTACGTGAGACTGAAAGTTGTTGTATGGAAGTTAAAATTATTTTTGTGTGGTTACAAAATTAACGTAGCCTTTTTATTGTGTTCCTAGTTTATTCATTGCATAAAAAAAGGGATTACTGAATGACCATTATCATAGATGATGCAGGAACTGGTGACCTGCTTTTCGGTGCTGTTATCGGCGCATTCCGTGATTCAACCAGAGAATTCAGATACGAAGTTATTGATGTAAAATATTTTAAAGCAGGACCTTTTTCATGGAAGGCATACCTGAAGCAAGCCTCAAAGATTGTTTCTAAGATACTTGCTGAAATGAAACCAAAGCCAGATGAAGAAGTTCACATTTGTAGGGGCTATATCTTTGATGATGTCATCGAGAGACTGAAACAAAAATATGGTGAAGACCGAATTCATCGAGTTAAAGTTATTGGAGAAGCACAAGATCTTACAGAAATTGCTTACCTTGATGAACTACGGAATTTAGGTTACGAACCTATTGAAGAAAGAGACAACAGAAGGGCAAAAAGCTTTTTTCATATGATGAATTGGCTTAAGAAAAACCCTGACATGCTGAAATACGCAAAAACTGGTTGGCCACGATTACAAAGATACAAACTATTCAGATCAAAAAATAAACGCAACTAACTCTTGTGTCTTCGGGAGACACCTCCAGTCAAAACTTCAAAAGTTGTTATGACTCTTGGGTTTAGGATGGGATGCTAAATTTTGACCCCCAAACCCAACCCACAATCTGGCGCTTGCGATAACAAATATTAAATGTTTTCTAAGTGATTTACTCTTATATGCCCTCAAATGCTGATAAAATCACGCTGTTTCCAGCTTTTTTGATGTTTGCGCTATCAGCATATCTGGCTTTCCTAAATCTTAGAGTCACTGGTTCCTCCACAAAACAACTCTTCTAAACTATGCAACAGTTTTATTCATTGTTGGCACTCTCTTAATCGGTGTTTGGATTGCTATTTGCATAATCCTCCGAGGCAGCAAAAACAGTTAAGATAAATGCGATGCATGAAGAATCAACCGCTTTTTCGATAGTTTTGTTACTACAATTCTTGCATGCCTTTGTGTATGCGCGCGCATTGCGAGAGATAAATTTGTTGATTTTTCCTCTAGTTTTGACCTTAGTTTAGCTGTATTGTCTTCACGTTAAGTGTTTTTGTGTCAAGTATGGATATTGTTGGTTTTCCGCTCAGGATGCCGCAAGCTTCACCCGGATTGATGACAAGTGTTCTACCATTTCGATACGTTTTCGCCACGTGAGTATGCCCACTAACTAGTACATCGTGGCTTTCCAGCTCGAGAATGGATCGCATAAGCTCTGTTTGGTCACCGTGTAACAGGGCAATCCGTAATCCGTCAACTAGCACAAACGCAAATCTTCCGCGGATGTCAGCTCCTAACTCGGCGAACTTCTTTTTCAGTAACGTTCTGTCGCCGTCGTTGTTGCCGAAGACTCCGATTAGAGGAGCCTTCAACGGTTTGAAGTGAGATGCCACAAAAGGAGAAACGTAGTCTCCAGCGTGGAGCACAAGTTCAGCATTCATTTCGTTTAGTTTCTTTACTGCTTCGTCGATTAGAGGCAGACGGTCGTGAGTGTCTGACAGCAGACTTACAATCATTTAGTAATCACAAACCTTTTTGTATAGAGATTTATTTCCAGAATTACTTTGCCAGTCAATTCTATAGTAGATTTGGTGGGAAAATAAAGTTTCTGGAAGCTTTTCACGAAGATGCTTCACTTTCTGTCCTTTTGATAGTCCTCTCTCATTTGTCGGATTTCTCTTCGAAGCCCAAAATTGAAGCCAGTTTCTATATCCTTTTTAGGATTAATTGCTCTTGTGTCACGCGTTGTTAAGAAGAATCCACAGTTTGAGCAAATCCAAACTCCATATGTTTTTGCAGGAATAACATCCTGAGCATGGTATTGAAATGTTCATCTAAGAATTATTCTTTGCAAAATCTTAAATTCTCGCATTTCCTCTCTATTATTTAGTGGAAAAAATTTGACACAAGTTGAAACTAGGCAATATAGTCTCGTAGTATTAATAGTCTTATTACTTTTATTTTGGCCTGCGGCTATCCTTTACTATTTCACCAGACCAAAAACTATCACAACGCAAGGCAATTCGAAGTCCTTCAATAGAGCTTGCACTCAATGTGGGCGCTTTATATCAGACGACGTTAAATTCTGTCCAGGCTGCGGCAAAGAACTAATTTAGAATAAAACATTTTTTTATTCCTTGACCCAGTTCTGGAATTTTTTTTAAGATGACAGAATCAAAAACCTTTTACAGATGAACTAAGAACTTAAAAGCACTGACATACGGTGGAGTGAATGAAAGTATATTCCAAATGGTCCAGAATAAATTCGTTTTCTTCAACGAACATTAACAGTTAAAATTAGTCGAAGAGAAATTACCGGTTCCGATTCTAAGAAAAAAAAGTTATTGGATACGTAACAAGATTAACGCGCAAGGTTAAGAATATGCTCGAAAAGTCTCCAAACGGCATTACTACATTTGTTGCTCTTCACGGTGTTTCAAAAAAGTATCATAATCTACTAGCCTTAGATAACGTTTCTTTCGAAATCAAAGAGGGGGAAATCTTCGGATATATTGGTCCAAACGGGGCTGGAAAAACTACCACCATGAAAATTTTAGTTGGTTTGCTTGATGATTTCCAAGGTCAAGTTTCCATAGGTGGATATCAAATTCCCAAGCAGAAAGATAAGATTCATAAGTTGTTGGGTTACATTCCCCAGAATGTTGCTTTTCAAGAGTGGCGAACTGTTAATCACGCCTTGAAAACTTTCGGAAAGCTTTCAAATCTTAGCAAAACAGAAGTTGAAAATCGTATTCCAAAAATCTTGGACTTGCTTTCTCTGGGTGGTGTTCGTCACAAAAAGATAACCCAGCTGTCTGGTGGCATGATCCAGAAAGTTGGGTTAGCACAGGCGCTTCTTCATGACCCAAAACTCTTGATTTTGGATGAGCCTTTGGGCGGACTTGACCCACTGAGCCGTCGCCAGTTCAAGGAGATTCTTCTAAACCTCAAAAAGAAAGGAACGACCATACTGTTTTCTTCACACATACTCAGTGATGTCCAGGACATTGCTGACAGAATCGGAATTATTAGCCACGGAAAAATCAAGCATATTGTTACGTTGAATGAATTGAAATCTAATTTTTCCTCGAAGAAGACTGTTGAGGTGCTATTATCTTATGCCAGCGAAAAATGGCAGAAATTAAGGGCCATTAAGAACGTAAGCCGTGTTGAGCAGACTTCACCAGGTAGGATTTTGGTTAATCTTGAAACAGGTGCTGACGAAGACCAAGTTTTCAACGACATTGTGCAAAGCGTAGCCAAACTGGGCATTCGCATAAAAGGCTTAACATTTTTGTCGCCGTCGTTGGATGAAATTTACCTCAACTACATTCAAAAGGGGGAAAACTCATGAAACTTCCACTGCTATATATGGATGAATTGCGCGGTTTCTACAAGTCTAAAGTGATGCTTTTCCTTTGGATAGGTTTGCCAATCATTTCCATCCTGTTTCGTTTTGTTGAATATACAAATACGGGGCAAACGATTTCCTTTACCGTCATCTCAGCACTTGTGATTTCCAGCCTTGCCGGAACGCTTGCTGCGGTTATGCTTACAATTTCTGTAATAAATGAAAAGAACAGACATGTCTATGAATTATTCCTCATTAGACCGCTTAAAAGGCGAGAAATTATCTTGGCAAAGTTCCTATCTGTATACACCTGTGTTGCTATAGCCAGTTTTATTGCAGTTTTTTTTGGCATGGGAACTGACTACTTAACGACAGGTGCACTTTCAACCGAAGTCCTCAATAATCTTGGGCAATCTTTGGCTGTAAGCCTCTCAATGGTGGCGGTGGCATGTTCTGTAGGTGTCCTAATAGGTGTTGCAGCACCTTCTGTTCTTGTTGGGGCTATATTGGTCATATACGGAGGTAACCAGATCTCAGTCATACCCTTAGTTCCTACCCTGCTTAACATATCCGACGCTACACTATTTACAATTGGCTTAGCAGCATTAATTACAGTTTTAATCTTAGTTGTGGCTGTCGGTTTGTTTGATAGAAAACAATTCTGAGGCAGAATAATATTGACCTTTCTGTTTAGCCTGCAGAAATTCAACCCGCCTTATGACTTACTAAACATGAACTAACTAAACAGTAACACAGATGTAAGTGCACGTATCCGGTTTCAATCACATTTACTCGTAGTATATCAATTCTTTTTCCTTGAGGTTTTTATGAAGTTTAGCAACCGCTTCGTAAACAATTTCTTCTTTTGTTGCTCCTGTGCAAACAATTTTTCCGCTTGAGAAGATAAGAATCACAACTTTGGGGTCATCCATTCGGTAGATGAGACCCGGAAACTGTTCTGGTTCATACATGGTTTTTCTGAGAGAGTAGGCGCAATCTTCAAGCTCTATTCTCCCCAAAAGATTCGCTGTGGCAACAATGTTCACTACTCTGATTTCGGGTTTGCCAGGGATGATTATCCCGTTGTTCTTTAGTTCCTTTACAACTTTCTTAACAGCTTGTTTTGCCTTCTTCTCAGACTTTGCTCCGGTGCA
>SDBT01000158.1_pt1 | contig 92626 bp, 83 predicted proteins | sample 2277101 | NCBI WGS metagenome assembly SDBT01 (sample SAMN10404973, study PRJNA504765) | marine sediment metagenome | isolation source: marine sediment core GS10_PC15, 103 cmbsf | place: Arctic Ocean: Southern Knipovich Ridge | collected 2010
GTAAACTACCAAGAATGGAAAGGTACGTTTGAATGATGTCTAAAATCATAAGAGTAGAAAAGTGGCATGATGTTATTTATTCCATGTGGATTAAAGCTCCACAGATCGCTATGAAAGTTCAACCTGGCCAATTTATCATTTTAATGATTGATGAGAAAGGAGAACGCATTCCCTTAACAGTTGCTGATTATAATCGCGAAGAGGGCTGGGTACAAGTTGTATTCCAGACAGCAGGTACTAGCACTATGAAATTGACTCAAATGAGTATTGGTGATGAACTCTTCTCCTTTGTAGGTCCATTAGGTAAACCCTCTGAAATTAAAAAATATGGTACTGTGATTACAATAGGTGGCGGGACTGGAATCGCTTGTGTTCATCCTATAACGAGAGCTCTAAAGGAGGCAGGAAATAGAGTCATAGCTATCCTTGGTGCAAGGACAAAGGAGTTAATCATTATGGAAGAAGAGATGCAAGAAGCTTCCACAGAGCTCAATATCACAACAGATGATGGAAGTTATATGAGAAAAGGATTTGTTACAGAGGTTTTAAAGGAGATTTTGCAAAGAGAAAAAAATGTTAGAAAAGTGTGGGCTATTGGTCCAGCAATCATGATGAAGGCTACTTGTGCTGTTGTAAAACCTTTTGGAATCGATGTGATTGTCAGTTTAAACGCAATTATGGTTGATGGAACCGGTATGTGTGGCTCATGCCGAGTTACTGTGGATGGTCAAACAAAACATACGTGTGTTGATGGTCCTGAGTTTAACGGCCATTTAGTTGACTGGCGAGAGTTCATGAATCGACTAAAACGATACACAGAACTAGAAAAACTATCTTTAAAAATGTACGAGAAACAATGCCAAAGGAAGTAGATTTGTAATGGCTAAAATGATACCTATGAAAGAAAGAGGTAAAAGAACTCCAAGAGATATGCCTACGCAAGATGTAAATGAAAGAATCCATAACTTTAAAGAAGTGCCCGTAGGTTACACGAAAGAAGACGCTATTTACGAAGCTCAAAGATGTTTGCAATGTAGTTCTCCAACCTGTGTGGCTGGTTGTCCAGCAGATGTAAATATTCCTGAATTTATAACAAAGATTATTGCGGAAGATTTTGCAGGTTCTTATTTAGATATCTTAAAAACGAATACTCTTCCTGCTATAACCGGTAGAGTTTGTCCACAAGAGGAACAATGTTCCAAAACTTGTGTATGGAATAAAGGAAACAAGGCCATTCATATAGGACGCTTAGAACGTTTTGTCGCAGATTGGGCTAGAGATAATAAAATTCATCTAGAACGAACAGAAATTGAAAAGAAAAATAAAAAAATAGCGATAGTCGGTTCTGGTCCAGCGGGTTTAACATGTGCTGCTGACTTGATGAAGATTGGTTATAATGTTACATTATTTGAAGCGCTTCAAAAAGCAGGTGGAGTATTAGTTTATGGGATCCCTGAATTCAGATTACCAAAAGCCATTGTAGAATATGAAATTGGTGAAATTAAGCGATTAGGAGTAACCATTGAAACAGATTTCATAGTAGGTCTAACAAAAAGCGTTGATGAATTGGCTGAGGAATTTGATGCCATTTTCTTAGCTAATGGCGCTGGTGCCCCACGATTTTTACAACTTCCCGGAGAAAACCTTAACGATGTCTATTCAGCAAACGAATTCCTCACTCGCTCTAACCTCATGAAAGCATATGCATTTCCAAAATATGATACTCCAATCAAAGTTGGAAAAAAAGTAGCAGTTATAGGTGGAGGAAATGTTGCCATGGATTCAGCGAGAACCGCTTTACGGTTAGGTACCGAAGAAGTTCACATTGTCTATAGACGGACAAGCAAAGAAGCTCCTGCGCGGAAAGAGGAACTTATTCATGCTGAAGAAGAAGGGATAATCTTCGACTTTCTCACACTTCCTTTAAAAATATTGGGTGATGAGCAAGGTAACATAAAGGGAATGGAATGTGTAAAGATGAAATTAGGTGAACCCGATGAATCAGGAAGAAGAAGACCAATTCCTATAGAAGGAACAAATTTCACACTGCAAGTAGATATGGTCATTGTAGCTATTGGAACAGCTGCCAACCCTATTGTCGCAAGAAGTGCAACTGGTGTTAAAACAAATAAATGGGGCTATTTTATCACAGACGAAGATACTTGTTCAACAACTCGAAAAGGAATCTTCGCAGGGGGAGACATCGTTCGTGGAGCAGCAACAGTTATTTCTGCTGTTGGAGATGGAAAAAGAGCCGCAAAAGCCATAAATAATTTTCTTCAACAGACACTTTAGATATTAAAACATAAACTCACTTAACTTTTCAGTTAAATGATTTTATGAGCGGCTGTGGTCTAGCTTGGTCTAGGACAGGAGCTTCCCAAGCTTCTAACCCGGGTTCAAATCCCGGCAGCCGCACCAACAATTATTTCCTTTTTTTTGTAATATATGAATAATACTTTCGAAAGATTACAACCTTTTTTACGAATTATTGTTTTTTATTCTCTAATAAAGACAAAAGAGAACCTTAAAAAATGTTTTAGGATTACTCGAAATAAATATTGTGTGTAAGATGAAATCATATTAAGTGTTTTAATGTACTTTTTGAATACCAAGTCAAGTAAGCGTTCACATTATGCGTTTCAATATGACTTATAACATCACCTATTTATCTTATAAAAGTCAATTTTTTTTTATCTGGATCTCTAACAGCTATCTTATATTTGAAAGAAAAAATTATACATTTAAATTGCTCTTTTTTGTTAATTAGTAAATTTGGTGAGAACATTGATTGTAACAACTCAAAAACCCTTTGAAAAAATTGAGAAGATGGCTAAAGGCTTAAACACATTTTTCATTGTCGGTTGTGGATTATGCGCTACTGAAGGTCAAACTGGCGGTGAAAAACAAGTTCTTGCAATGATAAAAAACTTCGAAGATATTAACAAACAGATCACTGGATACGTTATAGTAGAAGGCGGTTGTGATCAAAGACAAGTAAAACTTGAATTTAGACGCCATAAACAAGCTATTGCTGATGCAGAAGCTTTACTCATCTTATCATGCGGTGTTGGGGTTCAAACAGCGATGGAACTATCTGAAAAACTGTGTATACCTGGATTAAACACACAATTTATTGGAACAACTGAGAGAATTGGGAGATTTTATGAAAGATGTAGAGCATGTGGCGATTGTGCATTGTTTGATACAGGAGGAATATGTCCAATTACGCGATGTCCTAAAGGTCTCCTTAATGGTCCTTGCGGTGGACATATGGATGGAAAATGTGAAGTAGATCGAGAGAAGGATTGCGCGTGGATACTGATTTATCAACGTTTACTGAAATTAGGTCAGTTAGATAAAATGAAAAAAGTTCGAGAACCAAGAGATTATAGGCTTACAACTAAGCCTCAGGCAGTTGTATGGAGATAATGATATGAATTTCATAAGTTCTTTACATAAATCCTTGCTAACGAATAAGTTTACAATTACGGGAGAACTTACTCCTCCCAAAGGCATAAATGTAAATGACGTTTTAGAAGGAGCGAAATTGATTAAAGATAAGGTAGTAGCTGTAAACGTTACGGATAACCCAACAAGCCGATTTACGATGAGTAGCCTTGCGACCTGCCACTTAATCGAAGAGAATGTTGGTCTTGAAACAATTTTTCAAGTAACAGCTCGTGATAGAAATAGACTCGCGCTTCAATCAGATATCATCGCAGCGAATCCACTAGGGATCAAGAACATTGTTCCTATGACTGGCGATTACATTACACTTGGAGACCATCCAGAAGCTAAACCAGTATTTGACTTGGATTCTATTCAACTCATTTACACTATCAAGAGAATGATGGAAGACGGCGTAGACTTAGCTGGAAAAAAATTGAATCAACCTCCAAAATTATACATAGGCGCTGCTTTAAATCCTGGACTTGATCCAATTGAACCTGAAATAATTAAGCTAAAGAAGAAAATCGAGATGGGTGCCCAATTCTTTCAAACCCAATGTATGTACGATGTTGATATCTTAGAGAACTTTTTAAACCAAATTGCCAATTTAGACATTAAAATCCTTGTTGGAATTACTCCCTTATCTTCGGTAGGGATGGCTAAATGGATGATCAAAAACTGTTCAGGAGTAATCATTCCAGACTTTGTAATGGATCGTTTTAAAAAAGTAAAAAAGGAGGACAGAGTCGAAGAGGGGCTAAGAATGATGGTTGAATTCGTGAAAGAGATTTCAACTATGAAGATAAATGGTGTTCACGTCATGGTACCCGAGAGACCGGACCTTGTAGCAAAGATGGTGAATAACATTACAAATACGTTGAGAATGACCTAAAACATCTCCTCATTTTTTTTAATTCTTATACTCTTTCAACATTTATCGGCGTGCTTCTAATGTAAAACAAAAAAGGAATCTCTAAGTGGTATAAAAGTGAACTATTATTTAAAAAACTACAAAGATATAAAATATATCTCGAGTTCTAAAACTTTCAAGGTCAAAAGTTTATGATCATAAACATACATTAATTTGATTAATGTTTCACCATTCCAGAAGAGAATTTATAATTTGTTCTTAATTAAATTACTATTTCTTGTCCACTTCAATCATTGCCGTAATCTTCATTATAACAAGAATTTATTTTTACTTACTCCTCCTTAACATTTCAATTTACTAAATAAATAAGTACATTAAAAAAAGATTACTACAGAAGAATTCGTTGAAATCTTATAAATGATCACGATAAAACTTAAACTAAAAAATATTGGAATTTAATAAAATGTATAATATATTAGACGATTTAGAAAAGCTCCAAGCTGTCGATACGTATGATATGTGCAGTATTTTGTTGAAGTTACCTGAGATATGTGAAGATGCCATTAAAAGAGGCGAACGACTTACAATCCCTGATGAAGTGAAAATAACCGATAACCTTACTATAACCTACAAAAAACCAAAGAAGATACTCGTTGTTGGGATGGGTGGTTCTGCAATTGGTGGAGATCTTCTAAAGGATTGGTTGAGGGAAACCCTACCAATTCCTATAGATGTTTGTAGAGAATATAACTTACCAGCCTATGCAGATGAGGAAACTTTAGTCCTAGTTTCCAGTTATTCTGGGAATACTGAGGAAACTCTAAGCATGTTTCTTGAAGCTTTAGAGAAACGATGCATGACTCTTTCCATCACTTCTAATGGATCTTTATTAGATTTCAATGAGACCTTGAACTTACCTTTTGTTAAACTACCAACAGGATATCCTCCAAGAAGTGCGATCCCTTATCTTTTCTTTCCTTTGGTTATTTCACTAAAAAAACTAGGAATTTTATCTGGAGTAAATGATGAAATTAGAGAGGCGATAACGGTTTTAAAACAGGTTAGAGAAGAGATTAAACCTGATAATCCTACTTTGCAGAATATTGCCAAACAAATTGCTAATGGGGTTAAAGGCAGCATCCCCTTCATATGTGGTTCTGGGTTTTATCGAAGCATTGCACTTCGAATAAAAACCCAGTTTAATGAGAATGGAAAGACACCTGCTAAATCTGAAACCTTCCCTGAATTGAACCATAATGAGACAGTTGGTTGGACAGGTTTGAGAGAATTAACTAAGAATTTTAGTGTAATACTTATAAGAGATAATCAAGAACCACTAGAAATCCGAACCCGAATTGACATAACTAGGAAACTTGTTTTCGATGATGGAGCTAAAAATGTTTTAGAGATCTATGCTCGGGGTGTTACTAAACTTGCAAAACTGTTTTCTGTAATGTACATAGGTGACTTTGCCAGTGTTTACCTCGGAGTCTTATACGGGATTGATCCTACACCTGTCAAGATAATCGATGAACTGAAAACACAATTAGGTAAAAGAGTAAACAAATCAGAAGAACTAAAGACTAAGTTTCTGAATATATTATCAAATTGATTTTTCTTACTCTTGTTAAATTAAATCAATTTCCCCAATTCTTTTCCTTATCATCTCTTCAGTTACGTTTCCCTTCCTGATTATCATAGGTGGCTCCTCTAGCATATTAATTATCGTTGACGGTGTACCACTTACCGTGCCCCCATCAATTATTAGGTCCACACTCTTTCCAAGTTGATCGGAAACCTCCTCTACATTTACTGGACTGATCTCTCCATGAATATTTGCGCTGGTAGCTATTATTGGTACATTTAACATCTCGACTAAAGTTAGCGCTACTGGATGATTTGGTGCTCTTATTCCTATCCCGATCTTCCCTCCTGTAACAATTTCTGGAATTATTGAAGTTTTTTCCAATATAATCGTTAGTGCTCCCGGCCAGAACGTTTCCATAAGTCTCTTCGCCTTTTCAGTGATATTAACGAGACTCTGCGCCATTTTTAAACCAGAAACAGCGATTGGTAAAGCTTGATTGAGGGGCCGTTTTTTAATTCTAAAGATTTTATATACTGCTTCTGAATCAAAAGCATTTACCCCTAATCCATAGACTGTATCTGTCGGATATATGATGACTTTTCCTCTCTTGAGCATCTCTACAATTATTGAAATTTTTTTTAAACTTGGATATTTAGAATCAAAAACTATCCTATTCACTATGAATCAGCTTCCTTGATACAATTTACAATAATAAAAAATAAATTATTCTTCTTCTTAACTGACACTTTTAAGTAGATATCCCAAATCTTCCGGAAGATTTTAGAAGTCTTTTAGGTGATGAATATCCTGGCCAATTTTCTATCCTCTTATTTTCCAAGAAGTTTTCCTAACATTGGATACATTTCTATCATCTGATCTTTACTAATCATTTCATAGTACTGAGCCATAATCCCTACTGTGAGCAATATTCCTATGCCACTCCCATATACCCCGAGGAAATTAGAAAATGATGCAATAGCTCCAACAAGGATAGCTCCTACTATAGTAACTGTTGGAATGTATTTACTGAGAATATTCTGAATAGGTTTTGTAGATCGACGGAATCCCGGAATCTGAAGACCCGAGTCCATAAGTTGTTGTGCAACACTACTTGGACCTAAACCACCTAACTCAAGCCATAGCAGCGCAAATACGACACATGCACCGATCATCAATCCCGCGAACACTAATCCTCTTATAGGATCCGCAAGGAATTGAGTCATGCTCTGCGGTGAAGTTAAAAAGTAGGCCACTCCTCCCTTTAGTTCATTTCCTTCAAAACGGCCCAGTATATTTATCCACATGTTAGTTCCATCTGGATTGAATCTTGACGAGAATATTTGAGCTACAAAATAGATGTCCATAAATAAGGCTGAGACAAGTACAACCGGTATTGTGGAGACATATAAGAGTTTGATGGGATAGCGTCCTCTGTATCCCCTAACTCTGGCATAAGATATGGGCAATTCCACCTTCAAAGATTGAAGGTATATGACTAGTAAGAATATGCTTATGGTCACAACAAGTCCTATCATAGTTGGAGCATTTGGGTCAGATCGTGAAATGAAAGCAGAAATTGGGTTTTCTCCTTTAAACAATGCTTGAACATAAGCGATCAGAGACCCTAAACTTTTTCCATCACTTTCATATGGCAGTGGACAAAAAGTATCCCAAAGAATCTTTAAGGCAACTCCTGCAGCTATAAATAAGCTGATAGCACTTCCAAATCCCCATCCCTTCTGTAATAGTTCATCGAAAAGAACTATTATAATACCCACGACAAATAGTTGGAGGAAAATTATCAATGATGTCTCAAATGACAGACTAGTACCATAAGCTCCCCCTACAAGATAAGCGATCGCTAAAAATCCGGTCATAACTATTGAAAACAACTTAGTAATTCCAGCTAAGAGAGCACGATCTTCAGGATTACTCTTATCAAAGCTTACTAATCCAGAGCTAGAAAAAAGCTGTGTTATCAGACCTGCTGTAACGATTGGTTGAATACCTAGCTCCATTAGGGAACCTCGGGATGAGGCGAAGATCACACGTAATGCGTAGTAAGGATCGTTTCCACTATATTGTGCACCATAGATAGGTATTTGAGTCATAATAAAATAAACTACAAGTATTATTCCAGTCCAAAGAAATTTTTCACTTAGTCCAACACGTCCTTCTGGAGCTTTAACTTCAGGTAAGAGCCTCGTTATTGGTTTGAATAAGCTTAAGAATCGACCTGGCATTCAATAATCACCTTATAATTCATTTAAGATTTCCATCTGATTATTCTCAATTCATTTCCTTACTATTATGTTCTTGTTATTCCTTAAAGATTTGAAGAAGAGTATAAATCCTTTTCTTTACTTTACCTACTAATTCTTGAAAAGAATTCATTAATTTAATAATTTTTTAAATTATGAGATTAATATTAACGTGGGATATTAAGACTGGTAAACCTTTACCGAATATGTTAAAAAGATTAAGTTTAGAAGCTATTATAAAGTATCTTTAGGAAAATAAAAATTTTTTATCTAAAGGAGATGAGCAATCTTTCCGTTTAATTATTGTTTCTCTCTGCTAAATATAAATAACCTAATCAAGCAACACTAATATTTGGTGGTGATGATGGCGCGATTTTCTCGTGAGTTCTATTTACTAACTGCATTCGCAACCATAATCTATATCTCAGGAACTATAACATCACCATTCTTTAGCCTCTATGTAAGTGAGAAAGAAGCATCATCTTTCGAACTTGGCTTAATCATATCCATTATGTCCTATACAACTTTGCTGATAAGAATGCCTTTAGGGATGCTCTCCAGTAAAATTGGAAACTGGTGGGTGGTTCCTATTGCTCTTATAGGACAGTCATTTTCATACATCCTTTACAGTCAAGTTACTAATCCCATACATTTTTATCCGATTCGTATTTTCCACGCGATCTCTATCGCATCACTTCACCCCACTCTCATGTCCCTAGTTTCAGTTTTCTCTCCACAAAATAGAAAAGGTGAAGCCGTTGGTACGTTCTTAACTTCTGTCGGTCTCGGTACTATGGGAGGACCATTCCTCTGTAGTTTTCTCCTTTCTTACTTTGATTATGAAACAATTTTAAAACTGTCCTCAATTTTACCCTTAATCGCTTTCATCATCTACATTGGTCTGCTTAAAATAGATGCTTTAAGTAAACATTTATCCAGATCTAAGAGACGTGAAGTATTTATTGACAGCTCGTGGAATCGCATAAAGCAGATAATAACAATTAGACAGGTTCAAATGCTTACCTATGTGAGATTTACATTCGCTTTCACTGCAGCGATAATAGCAACTCTTTACTCTGTCTATGCTGTAAACACTCTCAAAATACTTCCTGCAGTTTATGCATTACTAGTCACCTTTCGAGGTCTTGCAAATGCAATAGCTCGAGTGCCTGCAGGTAGGATTTCGGATATGATTGGTAGGAAAAAACCTCTCCTCATTTCTTTCGCGTTATTAACTCTTGTTTTTCTTCTCTTTTCTACGGTTGGAGGTCCAATCACGATAGGTATAGTAATGATACTTTACGGTATTGGTCATGGAATACGCGCAGTAAGTGAATGGTCTTTATTGGCTGATGTTGTAACAAAAGACAATCAAAGTTTAGCTAATTTTTATTTTGCATGTGTATTCGATCTTGGATCTGCTTTCGGTGCTACTTTCGCCGGTGTTATCGCTATGATACTGCCAACGCCAATAATATACGTAATTGCAGCATTCTTACTAAGTTCAAGTATTATAGTTATCGCTTTTAATAAGGTTCATTAAAGAACCGAATTAAATATAATATCTTTGGCGGAAGAAAACCTCTTACATCTTCTATATTTCTTACAAGTACGAATTATCATTCCAAGATTTTTATGTATCATAATCTGAAATGATAACCATGTACGTACCCAGTCATCAATAATTTTTCTGAGACGATGATGAATATTTTATGAAAAGGTTTATCTGGTGCATTTTACGCTCAGATTTTTCTGAATTGTCATTATTATTTCTAAAATTGACTATTTTATGTTTTTATCAACTTATTAAATGATAAGTTAAAGATGTTCCTTCATTAACCTGTGCAATACATCCTATAACAAACTTTTTTTTTACATTTCTCTTTAAGTCTGAACCCGTACCATATCTATATGTTCAGATTAGTTTTTTCATCCTACGATGATTCTTATGCTTTAAATATCTTACTGGTTAGAAATCTCATAAATTTCTAATTACTTGATACACTTTTCTACAAGTATATTTTTTTAAAAAAAAATTCCAATTATTTATCTTTCCATTTTATTCAAATTCATCTTTAAAAATAATAGTTTTTGTTAATATTTACATCAAAAAATACGGTATTATTCTACTATCTCGTAGCTACCTGAAAGCACTCCGTTATCTAGCTTAACAAATTCTCTGTTTTCAATTTAATGGTGCGGCGGGCCGGATTCGAACCGACGAACTCCTAAGAGAGAGGATGACTCTTCAATTAAGATCTTGAGTCCTCCGCGTTTGACCTATCTTCGCTACCACCGCAGATAAATGGATAGAAATAATCCATCCATCAGTTAAACATTACTTATACTTAATGTTTGTAATGTTACTCAACTGAATTAAGACTAATGAATGTTTATTATTATCACATCATTTTATTACCCCAAGGGCTAGGCTAAGTAGAGCCATCCGAGTTACTAATCCATACCAAACTTGCTTAAAATATTTAGCATAAGGCATTTGATCAATTTCTGGAGCAATCTCATCAATTCTTGGTAATGGATGCATAACAATCATATTTCTCTTTGCGTTCCGAAGAGAATCTAGGTCAATCCTATAGGTCCCTTTAATATTCTCATATACTTCTAGATCTGGGAAACGTTCTTTTTGCATCCTCGTCACATACAACACATCTATCTTGGGGATAATCTCTGGAACATCTTTCGTCTCTATTACTTTAACTCTCTTGCTAACATCTTCAAGGACCTCCCGCCTCATCTTAAGTGACTCTGGGGATACGAAATAGAGGGTGGTTTTAAAGAGGGATAAAGCGTATGCTAAAGAGTGGGTTGTCCTCCCATACTTTAAATCACCTAAGATGGCTATGTTTAATCCATCGATTTTTCCTCGTTCTTTTTTTATGGTATATAGATCAAGAAGAGCCTGCGTTGGATGTTCACCTGCACCAGATCCCGCGTTTATCACCGGAATATAAGCCACTTCTGCAGCTAGTCTCGATGCACCTTCCAAAGAATGTCTAAGAGCAATGATGTCAACATAATTTTCCATAACTCTTATAGTATCTACCAGATTTTCACCTTTCTCGATTGCACTTACTCTCGCTTCTGAAATGCTTATGTAGCTTCCTCCAAGTCTGAGTATGGCTGCTTCAAAGCTCAATCGGGTTCTCGTGCTTGGTTCGAGAAATATATTCGCTAATATCTTTCCCTTCAATATATCGGAACTACTTTTAGTTAACGGTTCCATCAGTTCCGTGATTTCCAAAATATGTTCAACTTCACTGCGGTTATAATCTTTAATCGAGACGATGTCTCTCCCCTCAAAATTCATATTATTTACCCTACCTTACTCACTCTCTTCTGTTCAATAACTAATCGTAAATTTAATGTATTTATGTTTAGAGAACTTAAATCTCCATTACTAATGTATTACATCGATGAATATTTCAAGTATAACCCTTTATATTATTTTCAATGTTTACACGCGAGAACCAGCTCTTTTGTAAGTTCTCAGTTACTATCTTCAAATTATTTTATGCAACAAAGCGAGTAACTGTAATCTATTTATTCATCTATTTTTACGAATTAAAGAAAAGAACTGTAAATGTTTGAAACATAAACCGCAGAATATTTCTGTCTTTTTATCTTTGACCCAATAGTAAAATTGCCTGTGCAAGATCTCCATTTGTGCTTTCCAAAGCTTTTCTCGCTATATCCATACTAACATTTGCTTGTTGAGCCACAAGTTTGACATCTTCTTCAAGTATAAGATCATTAACGATTTTTCTCTCGGTAATTTCTCCACCCATTATCTGAAAAATCTTCTGATCCTGCATCTTGGTAATTGAAACTTCTGGATTATCTATTATGATCTCCTTATTTGGGGTCTTTATAGTGACTTGTATAGCATCACGAATCTCTTCCACTTCCATACCCATTCTCTGCATCATTCTTCTCGTTGTACGTGAATTCATTTTACGCAAAAAATCACCAATCAGTATTAATCTAAAAATAAGTTGTTCAATAAAAGATTTATGAGGTTAAGCAACAATTCTATAAACCTTCTTTCTTAAATCGGTCGAGGATTATACTATTCTTTTTGAGATTATTTTTCTTACTTTTTTAATATTTTTCGACATTATTTCTGTTTATCTATTCCCCTTCGAACTTTAACGGCTACTCCTCGATTAAAAGCTAGCATCTCATTTCCTGATAATACAGCTTTTCCCACAGCTAAAACATCATTCTTATTATTTATCACAACGACTTCCTCCCCTGGTCTAATTTTACCGTCAGTTTTGACGACGTGCTTAGCAAAAACATTTCTCCCTTCTCTTACAAAACTTTCCACATCCGAATGAACTACGACTCTAAATCTTGAATGATCAGCTAGAGACATCAACCTCTTAGCACCATTTATCGTTAAAGCAAATAATCCATTCTTAGGTCGAAGTGTTGCCAATAATATTCTATTCAAGTAAATATGTTTAATTCTCCCTGTTTTTCGGGAGTATTCAATTTTAACAAAATCTGGAAACATTTTCTTTCCAATCTCACTTTCGAACTGATAATTAGCAACACCTCTAATCCGCTCAAGGTCGAAAACCCCTTTTATCATAAGGAAAAATCTCCACTAGAAATCTTAAGTATAGCCTTGTCTATAATAAACTATAGGATCTTTAGGAAGGAATTTTTGAATTATGGAATGTGAAGTCTGTGGAAATGCAATCTACGGTAAACCAATTAAAGCTTTAATTGATGGTGTAAAACTTTTCGTATGCTCTAACTGTGCTCATTTTTCATCATCAATTTGGACTCGAGATTCTGCTAAATCTGATTTAACAAAAAAAACTCTAAACTTTTCATCTAAACCCTCTTCACCTTTTAAGAGAAAAACTCCCTCAAACCTCCCAAAATCTCTTGATCTTGTCGAAAACTTTGGAAAACACATAAGAGTGGGACGTATGAAACATAATTTGAGTCATGAAGATTTAAGCAGAATGATTGGGATTAAAATTTCTATTCTCCGAAAATTTGAAACGGGGAAAATGATTCCTGATCAATCCCAAGCAAAAAAATTAGAGCAGTTCTTAAAAATCAATATTTTACATACTTCCTTCGAATCTTCGAAACTTGAGAAAGATTTTGTTAAGAAAACGTCTAGACTAACTCTGGGAGATGTTGTTACCATTCAGAAGCGGGGGGTTGAGGAAGAACGCGGGTAATCTTAGTTCAAAGACGAAAAAAAAGTGATCCATCTAACTTAGCTGAATTATCCCATCTTGCTGAATCTGCAGGTTATGTTGTTGTAGCATCAATTGAGCAGTTCAGACGTTTAGATGCACGTTTTCAAATAGGTAGAGGAAAAGTGGAAGAACTTGCTAAACTCGTTAAGGACCTAAATGTTACTAAAATAATCTTTGATAACAATCTTAAATCAATCCAATCATATAACCTCTCGACAGTAATTGGAATAGACATTATTGATCGCTTTCAATTAATCCTTGAAATTTTTGATAAAAAAGCTTACACTAAAGAAGCTAAGCTGCAGATAAAACTGGCAAATCTTCAACATCAATTTCCAAGAACTAAAGCTTCTGTAAACTTAGCTAAAATGGGAGAACGACCAGGTTTTCTCGGTCTTGGTATGCATCGCGCCGATGTATATTCTAATTCTCTCAAAAAACAGATTGTACGCATAAAACAAGAGCTAAAACGGATAAGTAAAAAGAGGAGTCTGCATAGATCTCGAAGAGCGGAATCTAGTTTTCTCCACGTATCATTAGCGGGATACACAAATTCAGGTAAAACAACCCTTTTCAACACATTAACTCGAGAATCAAAACCAGTTAATATAGCGTTATTCACAACCCTTTCCACTACCACTCGATCAATTCTCTTTCAAGATAAAAAAATTCTAATTACCGATACTATAGGTTTTATAGATAGATTACCTCACCTTATGATAAACGCCTTCCACTCAACTCTTGAAGAAACGATTTCTTCTGATGCCATCATTTTAGTCATTGATTTTCATGAATCTCTTGAAGATGTGAAAAGAAAATTACTTGTTTGTAAGAACACCCTCAAAAAGATTGGTATAGGTGATATACCAATAATCACGGCTCTTAATAAAGTAGATTTATTGAAAAAAGAGGAAATAAAAGAAAAGTTTCAAAAAATAGTGAATGATGTGTCATATCCTATCTTAATCTCTGCGTTAAATGAAATGAACTTAGATGAATTGAAGAAAATTGTGGCAACTCACTTAGGTAATTATTTAAATTTTGCTTTTCTTTTACCTGTAAATGATTCTTCTCTCTCTTTTATTTCAAGATTGTATACTCAAGTTGGGTTCCTTGAAACTTACTATAAAGGAAAGAATATTAAAGTTGTAGTTACTGCTTCACCTCAGTTTATGAAAAAAATAAATGGACAGATCAAAAAACTTGATGGTAAATCATTACTGTCTAATGAATCAGAAGAGGATAACTGATCTTTTTTTAATTATCTCTTTCTTGAAGTTTTAAAAAAAAATGATGTTATATTTATACAAAGATCATTTTTCAAAATATTTACAACTTTTTAAGTAATTGATTAAATATTTAGATTAACTTTATAGATGGTACAGAGGGATTTTTTAAAAATTGGAAGTAGAAGTACTTCGGCTCACTCACCGATATGTTCGCGATGAGCGAATTACTACACACCTATTCCTAACAGCACGCGCGTTTGGAGCAAGTAAAGTCATCTACTCCGGTCAGAGAGATCAAAAAATGGAAGAGAAAATAAGAAAAGTTACAAAAGATTGGGGAGGCACATTTACTGTTGAATATGAAAAAGATTGGAAACAAACGATAAAGCGTTGGAAAGCAAGAACGGGTACAATTATTCATTTAACTTTTTATGGTCTTCCCATACAAAATGTTATTAAAGAGATCAGAGAATCTGCAAAGAATACTTTCATTATTGTAGGTGGAGCTAAGGTTTCTAGAATCGTTTATCAATTATCTGACTGGAATGTTTCTGTGACTTCTCAACCCCACTCGGAAATAAGTGCCCTTAGTGTCTGCCTTCACGAATTGTTTCAAGGAAGAGAACTCTTAAAAGTCTTCAAAAATGCTAAATTAAAAATAATTCCTCAACCGAAAGGAAAAAAAGTTTTAGATTTATAATTTAACTCGTAAATTACCTAAATGATTGAAAAACGCATCTATTCTAGCTTTAATGTAAATATTTTCCGTAAACATTAAACTCCACTATATTCTATTAGTATTGATACACATTTATGGATGGATGTGAGACTTTGGCTGTTATTATTGATGATGAGATTTCAAGTAAAGTTGCAAGGATGATTGCTGGAGAAGATGCAGTTCAAATTGTTTTGTTTCTAAAGAAGACGGGTAAAGCTACTAACGATCAAATCCTTGCAGAGACGGGGATGCCTTTAAACTATATTCGAAAAATTCTCTTCAAGCTTTATAATTATTCTATTGTTCAATGTGATCGGTTACGAGATAAAGAAACTAGATGGTTCATTTTTAATTGGCGGTTTCAACCAGATCAAATTGAAGGGTTTATAACTAATATGAAGAAGAGAGTGCTTGGAATTCTAAAAATGAGATTTGAATATGAGGCGAACAATGATTTCTATTCTTGTGAAACTCAAGAATGTGACAAGTACCCCTTTGAAACTGCAATGGAACATCTCTTCCGTTGTCCAGTATGTGGAAAAACTCTTCACAATAATGATAATACTGATCTCGTTAATTTTTTAAGAGATCGAATCGAAAAAATCGAGAAAGACCCCTCCACTTAATTTTCAGCCCATTTTTAACAAAATATTGGAGATGTAATTTGTCACACATACCTATTTATGACGAAGCTATAATTATGCTTGAAAAAGTTGATTGTTCTCAACTAGTTATTCAACACTGTATTGCTGTCTCTCATGTTGCAGTTAATCTTGCAAAACAACTCCAAGCAAAAGGCATTGATGTAGATTTAGTTTTAGTTGAAATAGGTAGTTTACTCCATGATATTGGTCGATCTAAGACACATACTGTTCAACACGCATTTTTAGGATCACAAATAGTGGCATCGTTCAATCTCTCTGAATCACTCATTAAAATAGTTGAAAGGCATATCGGTTCAGGGATTCCTTCAGAAGAAGCGGTAAAACTTGGACTTCCAAATAGGGATTTTATTCCACAAACTTTAGAGGAGAAGATTGTTTCATATGCTGATAAACTTATTAGTGGAAATAGAGAAATGAGCTTTAAGGAAGCCTTCCGCAAATTCTCTGAAGATTTAGGGAAATCTCATCCAGCTATTAAACGTTTCAAGAAGATTCATCTTGAATTAATGCAAATGCTTTGAATATTCACCATAAAGATCGGAGAATATTCCTTCTTTTTCTTAAAGATGAAAGAAGACTCGTAATCGTGAAAAGTACAAGATATTAGATCTGTTAAACTCTATTAGAGATTCCATTAGATAAAAGTAGACCATCAATATTTTAGTTAATGAAGAAGAAAATACTTTTCACTAAAATTATAAGAGATGACTAAAAGATGAACTTCCAGAATATTCATTTTTATAAATTAATTTTCAGTCTTTATCATCATTATTTTTTTTATTGATGCTTAAAGTTGAATCGAAAAAAATTAAATTTTTATCCCTTAAATACTACTCATCAAAAACTATCTTTGTTATAATATAATTCCCTTCTCATAATTAAAGAATAACAACATCTCACTTTTTTCTTTTCATTAAAAAAACTCGAAATCTTCTTTGGATTCAAGTAATTGTTTTAATACAACGCTCATCATCATGAAGCTTGTCTCTCCAAATTTTGAACAACGATATTTGCCTCGTCCAACCTTCACTAATAATCCTCCTTCCCGTAATTTTCTAGCATTCTCCCAGACTATTTTAGGATTTAAATCTAGCTCTCGCATAAAATCTGTGAAGCTGATTACGCGATTTCTTCTTTCTAAAAGTTGTTTCATCATCATCAAACGAGTTCTGTTTGATAAAGCATTAAATATTTTAGAAAATCTTTGAAAATCCGTCTCTATTATATCTAAAGTCTTTTTCAACCTTTCTTCTTCCCAGTCTGCATGAGAAAGTGGCATTTCAAATATTACCTTGTCATCTCGAAGTATCTGGAATTTCAACGTCACTCAACCCACCCCATATTACCATAAGGTAATTAGAATATTCTGGAATATAAGCATTTCATAACTTAATTAAAGTATATTGCTAAAAAATATGATATTAGAGAACACTAGAAAATTATTATTCTAATTTCATAATTAAAACTAGCTATTGACATTGACGATACTCTATAAAATTCTTTAATTATTTTATCAAAATGGATGATTTGGAATATACTCGAAATTTTCATAATGAAAGATTTTAAGACAATAATAAATTTAATATTACATTAATGTTTGAAAATAATTCAGACAAGATTAATCATATAACTATCTTTGAATTGATGAATTATTTTTATCTTGAACTTTATAAACTAAAAGATAGACAAAAAAGAGTACATTACACTTCTATTTTTTAATACAAAAGATCTATCTCTTTTTTGAGTTAACGAAACATATTAAACACATTTATGTATTGTGATAATGACGTGTATTCATTTGACGATTATTATTGATGATGCTGGTAGTGGAGATCTATTATTCGGTGTTGTAATCGGTGCATATAACCTTGATAATGATGAATTCAGATATGATGTAATTGATGTTAAATACTTTCAATTGAAGCTATTTCAAAGTAAAGCGTATCTGAACGAAGCAACGAAGATCATTTTCTCTTTGCTTTCAAAAATGAATATTATGCCTACTGAAGATATTTTAATTTGTCAAGGATATCTCTTTGAGAAAGCAGTTGATGAACTGAGAAAACAATATAGCAATAGTAACATTAAAACAATCAAAGTTATTGGTAAACCACAGGAATATGTTGAACTTGCTTATTTAGATGAAATTAGGAATTTGGGTTATGATCCAATCCTGGAAAGAGAGAATAAACGGGCGAAAAGTTTTTTCCATATGCTGCGTTGGTTGAAAAAAAATCCAGAAATGATAAAATATGCCAAGACGGGTTGGCCTCGCCTTTCCAGATATCCCCTATTTAGATCTATCATTCATAAAGAACAAAGAACAAGAAAGAAAAATTGATAATGTCCTTATGTACAAAATTAATGAGTCTTTTATGCACATTTTCTCATTTAAATAATTATTCCGAAAATCTACCTTTTCTTTATTCAGTAGGTGGTTTCCAACCAAAAATTTTTAGAAGTTCACCGACGGTCATGGAAGGTCTGACATTTTTTTTCGCATCTGAAAAAGTTTGTGTAGAAACTTCTTTATAATTTTCAGGTACACTAACGTAGACTTTTAGTTTCCTGAACGCGTTCCTCCCTCGAGGTTTTTTCCAGGGTAACATACCTCTTATCACTCTTCTTAAGTACCTATCGGGTCTCCTTGCATGTACAGGTGCGAACTTCTGAGATTGGAATGTTTTTGTTCCAAGCCTAATTTTAAATTCTTCTACAATATTTTTCTTACTGCCTGTGATAATTGCTTTCTCGGCGTTAATAATGACTATATTTTCTCCACTGAGAATACGTTTTGCTACATGACTTGCCAGTCTACCTAAGACAAGTCCTGACGCATCTACTACGGTCATCATTACTTTCTTTTCTTTCAGTTTTTCGATCTTCCTCATGTAATTCACCATCTACTTTTTCATTAGAATCTGGATTGTAAACATTTCGATTTCTATAACCTTAACTTCCTTTTATCTGTACTTCTATCTCCAATTCTTCTGTACTTTCATAGCAGTTCTTTTAACATTAAGATATAATGCAGAAGTTAGACCTCTCACCACACTTTTAAATATTATTCTTGCAATATATACTACCCTATCAATTATTCCTTAGAGGTCTTAGGACTCTTTCTTAATTCAAAAATAACTCCGGCAACTTTATTTGTATCCATATAAGCCCAGCCACCTGAACCACCAGGTTTGGGACCTTGAATAACCTTAAATCCCTGTTTTTTCCATTTTTTGATCTCTCCTTCAAAATCATCAACATCAAAACCTAGATGATGCAATCCTTCTCCACAAGTTCTAACAAATTCTGAATAAATAGTTTCACCTTCCGGAACCTCAATTAATTCAAACTGTACACCAAAATTCTTATTATCCGTTACAGCAATTCTTGCATGTATTACCTTTGGTTTTCCATGAAGAATGATCTCCCAGTTACGTAGATTTATGATTCTAAAGGGTCCTATCCCAAAATTAGTTGAGTAAAAATCTATCGCTTTTTCCAGATCTTTTACTACTACTCCAATTTAGTTGAATTTTATTCCGCCAGATACCTATATTTTTAGCATATCCGTCAAATCCTTTTTTACGCTCAAGGAATATACGAACGGTACAAACAAGTTGTTGAATGATAATATTCAATCAACTTTGTTCTTTTGGATACTTTTAAAATAATTCCATTTCATCTTACTTTTTTCTTACTTATATAGTCCTCAAAATAAGTGCGTTCTATCTTCACCTTAGTGGCGCTAGTAAGATAGAATTAATACCGAATTGACTTAATATTTCTGTTTTATTCATTCAGAAAAACATTCTATAATCCTTACGAATTTTTTCGATTTATTAATAAAGAATATTTTATCATCTAATTATATTTCTATAATTTCGTTTTTATGTGGAATCTGAACTTCTGTGTATCTTTTTATTTTTTTAGATAAAGCTTGAGCTTGTTCTAAACTACCATGGACTAGAAATGTTTGTTTTGGTTTCAATATTTTAACGAATTCCGTAAGCTCTTTTTGATCTGCATGGCCCGAGAGTGAAATTTGTTCTATTGTTGCATTGACCTGAATGGATTCATCCTTGTTGATGATCTTTCCTTCTTTAGCCATTACAAGAGGACTATTAGGTGGTAGGAATCCTGTAATTATTATTACTGTGTTCTCTTCGTTACTTGCCCATTGGTTAAGAAGCGCACGACTTGCTCCTGCGTGTCCAAAACCTGAAGTACAAACCACGATGGCAGGTTCCTTAATATGTTCCGTTCTCTTTAATCGCTTAACTTTTGTGAATCTAAATGGGTTTATTTCATCACTTACTTTTTTATTGAAAAGACTTTTGTTATTGTTATAATAGTTGTTGATACCATGAGCTAAACCTGAAATATAATAGGCGTTATAGCGTGGTAAACTCTTATTTTTTATTGCTACATCAATTTTTCTTGTGATCTCTTGTAATCTATGGAATGCAAAAGCTGGAATGAGAATGTTTCCTTTTTTCTCCATTGCTTCAAGAATTTTACTTGTCAACGATTCTTCTAACTTTTGCCTTTTAGGTCGAATCGTACCCCCATAAGTTGATTCCATGATAAGTGCGTCAAGTTCTTTAGGAAGGGTTTTTGGATCGACACCATCGAGAATTTCAGTATTATGTGTACAAAAATCCCCTGTGTAAAGAACACTCTTCCCTTGTGCTTTTACTTTAACCATTCTAGCTCCTAGTACGTGCCCTGCAGCATGAAGCGAGATTTCCATTCCGGGTATCCCGATATGATTTCGAGTTACCCACAAATCTGAGACTTTTGATACATCATGCTTTGTGTAATGAAAGCGTTTCTTCTTTAATCTATTAATTTTAATTAGATCGCGTAAAAGTTTCATTGAAATATCATGTGTTGCCATAGACCCAATTATGATTGGTTTTTTAGATGCTACGGTTAATAGATTTCCTGAATGATCTAGATGTGCATGTGTTATAACCACAGCATCTAGATGATGTTGCATATTTTCAGTTACTCCTTCATCTATTTTTATACCATAGTCTAAAGCAACTCGTGCATCCTCTGTTTCAACAAGTGTGCATGAGCCACCAACTTCTCTAGCTCCACCTTTAAATGTTATTTTCATATTATTCACTTTTAAATATTATATATTAACTCAATGAGTTACAAATGCAAAAACGAAACTAAATATTCCTTTATGCGTTTATGCTTCGATACAGAACAAACTGCAATGAATTATGTCTCTCTATGTCTTTGATTTCTCACTTTCTTTATTTACTGTACTATATAATCTTATCGTTTCCGATTTAAAAAACTTGAATAGTTTACTCACTTTATAGAATCAAATATTTAGATTATAATCCTAACACGAGGAATGAAAATTAAATATTTTTCTAAACTCGATTTTAACGCACTTTAAAAGGTGTTTTAAATCCTTTTGCTACCAACTTTTGATGAATAGTATTTTTCAATGCACCTAATCCTTCTCCTGTCTTGGCACTTACCGGAAATATCTTATGAGTAACAGCTGAGAGATTTCCATTATTAATCCGTTTCATAAAGTCTTGTAGGTTAGTCTCTATAATTCCCCTATTTGTTTTATCGATCTTATTAGCTGCTACTAGGGGAAATTCATGTAATGTTTTAGTTAGAAACTTAACCATTTCAATATCTATAGAGATTATTCCCTTCTTCTCTAAACGTTGAGTAGTTTCGATAAATTTTGTTATATCGATGACGTGGATAACTAGGATTATTTTTTGAGCGTTAGATTCTAAGAAATGAATAATCCGATCATTTATCATATTCTCTAAACGTTTAGAAGCCCCCATCATCTTGCCAAAACCTGGCATATCAACAAGAATTAAACCATGATTTAATGGATATTTCTTTATGTTTCTGGTAGTTCCTGGATGTTTTCCTGTTTTTACATTGATACCTACAAGTTTTTTAATAATACTACTCTTACCTGCATTAGGTCTCCCCGTGAAAATCAAATACTCTTCTGTCAGCATAATTATTCTATAAATTCGGTATGATTTATCTATTCTAGGTTTTTCGTTTCCACTTACAGTATCGAGATTACTAAACTTGTTTTACTCTCTTAGTTTTTCAAGTTTTTATCCAATTCTGTTCTTGTTAAGAAATATTCCCGATATTCTAATACGAATATTACTCTTCAATCCTAAGTAAGATGAATATGCTTGTTTGTTAAATCTTCATAACAATATCTCTAACTTTCTATATATTCATAATCGTCTAATTTTTTTTAGATTTTTCAGTTCGCCCCCTTTTTACGGCTCCAGAAACCTAAAATTAAACGGAACGGGGAAGCTTCTTGGTGAATGCTATGAGATTTGAACCTACTCCACACTATAGATGTCACCATTAATTCTCCGTAACTCTCTCTTTTTTTCTAGGAAGATATTCTCTTTGAAATTACATATTGATTCTGGTGACATCTGAGAAATCTTTGTCTGGATGAAAATATCTTTCTTTTTTAATTATCAATCCTTCTCATAAAAATGAAGCAGGCATCTTCGTAATACTAACTAAATTTGTTGAAGCTAACTAATTCTGTAATGGGTTTCTTATTTTTTGGTTTTGGTTGTTCAGCGGGATATCCAAAAGGTATGAGCGCTACCACTTTCCATTTGTAAGGAATTTTTAATAATTCTTTAACTTTCTCTTCTTTGAAGTCCCCTATCCAACATGAACCGATGCCCATTATCCACGCTGCGAGGACCATGTTTTGTAGCGCAATTGTCGTATCTACAATAGACCATTTTCCTGTGAGTCTGGCACCTGTATTAGCACATCCTACAATAGTAAGCGGAGCATTTTTTATGAACCTATTAAATAAGCCTTTAGATAATTCTTTCTTAATTTTGTAATCAGTTATGACTATGAAATGTTCTGGTTGTCTATTAGCGGCTGAAGGTGCTTGGCGTCCCGCTTCAAGAATCTTGTTTAATATCTCATTAGGAATTTCTTTCTGTTCATATTGTCTAATGCTTCTTCGACTAAGAATTATGTCAATTATATCCAATACTTTAATCCTCTCAGAATCCAGATAATTTCTTCTAGTTAAACCCATAACACTGTTATATATCTTTCTATAAAACAATGTTTTGAAATACATCTTTTTCTATTATGCTTATTTATTTAACTTAAAAACAAAAGATAAAAATATCAATAGTTTATTTTCGACACTAAAAATCCATCCAGTTGCACTTGTTTTCGTTTTTTCACTCCAGTAGGAGTTCCAATATCCCTCGATTAATATGAAAGCATTTTCAGGTGGGAGAACTATACTGTGATCCATGCATTCAATGTAGATTAGTGTTAAGTGTGATAGAGCGAGTAGAATGAAATGATCTTCCTTAGGATCTACGGAATATCCGATTAAAGTCTTGTGATATTCAGTTATTTATTTTTCAAATTCAAATATTTGTTTAAATTTTTCTAGAGGCAAACTCTGGAAAATAGTTTCTTTCTACAAAACTGTGAGCTAGAAAAGATATTTTCAACTTAATTTGTTCATATCCTAACATAAATATCTGGTTTGTAACATTTTAAAATATTATTTTTTAAAAAAATATGTTATATTGAAAATGATATTCAACCGTGTAAGATTCGTGGTTTGAACCAAAAAAAAGGAGGTATAGAGTTAGTGAATATACCCCTTTGATCTGCTTCTCAAACAGTTTATTGTTGCTGTTTTAATGATAACTAAACTGTCTGTTCCAATAGAAATCATCATCGGTGTTATGCTTAAATTTCTGTAATAACTTCTTTGATGACCTTAAAAACTACACTTCATGAGATAACTCGATTCATAGGTAGATGTAGAAATTATGTAATCTTCTGAAATTAATATCCCTTATTTTTTTAGTCTTTCTACATTGTTCATTTTAAAATATGCAATCAACTAAATCTATCTCTACCCCAAGTAATACAGATAAAGAGTTTCAATTGAGAGATCTGAAAGATTTTAGATTGAAATAAACTATAATTCAAAGATTCATATAATACCCTGTGTTATATACCGTAGCATAATATACAAACTATCAAGAATTGATAAAAGTACATATTTCCCCGTCTTCCATCTATTATATGATGTTCCAACATGGGAAGATATTATCTAATTTTATAAACTAAAAAGAAGGGTCTAAATGTCAGACGATAAACCAACATTTATTAGCATACGTATAGGTACGAGAAAAAAACTCAAAGCACTTGGTAGAACTAGTAAGGAGTCCTATGATGAAATTATAAACCGATTACTGGTCAAACTTGTAAAGGTCAAACGTGTAAAAAAAAAGTGAGTCGATTTAAGTGAAAAACTAAGATTCTATTTTTATCTTTCCCGTCGCAATATGTGTTTATTTTATTATTTTTGATACTTATAAAATAAGTATTCATTAGTACAACGTATACCCTCATTTATCTCATTCTCGTAGTCCCCCGTCAGATTTATCATATTTAAAAAAAATTTGAAACCTTATAAAATTCGATGGAATATTTCTTGCTAACAATTGAGGCTAGTAAATGGGTGATTGGAAATCTTTTTTGAAAGAAGATCCAACGGATTGGTTACTTGAAAAAGACAATCCTTCTGTGAGATATTTCACTTTAACTGACATCTTAGAAAGACCCGTGAATAATAGTGAGGTAACACATACAAAGGAAGAGATTATGGAAACTGGAGTAGTACCGAAGATCTTGGCTAAACAGAAAGTGGATGGTTACTGGGATGATCCGAGGAAATTTTATACATCTAAATACAAGGGGACTGGGTGGCAAGTAATTATCCTTGCTGAACTGGGAGCTGATGGAAAAGATGATCGTATCATGAAAGGATGTGAGTTTCTTCTTGAACATTCTCAGGATCATGAGAGTGGCGGATTTTCTATGTGGGTTAATGTCAAGAAAGGCGGAGGAAGGCATAGTGGGGTGATACCATGTTTAACTGGGAATATGGTTTGGAGCTTGATTAGACTTGGATATTTGGATGACCCACGTGTTCATAATGGAATGGATTGGATGGTTAATTATCAAAGATTTGATGATGGAATAGAAAATCCGCCTAAAGGCTGGCCCTATGACAAAGCTACGAGTTGTTTTGGTAAACATTCTTGTCACATGGGTGTTGTGAAATCTTTGAAAGCATTGGCAGAAATTCCTATTCATAAAAGATCCAATGAGGTAATGAACATAATAGAAAAGGGAGTGGAATACCTGCTTAAGCATCATATTCATAAAAGAAGCCATGATCTAAAACGTATCTCTAAACATGGCTGGCTAAGACTAGGCTTTCCGTTAATGTACCAGACAGATGTCTTAGAAATATTAGAAATACTAACAAAACTTAGCTACAAAGATAAAAGAATGCAAGAAACCGTAGAGTTATTAACTACTAAACAAGACCAAGAAGGACGATGGAAGTTAGAAAGCACCTTTAATGGCGCTTCCAAACAAACATTGAACAGAAAAATAAACCAAGCAAATGGATTACCTTGAATGCACTAAAAGTGTTAAAAAGATTCTATGGATAAGACCCATAGTACAGTTTGCTCTAATGATCTTTTTTAGAATAAGTGAAAAAAGGAGGTTCAGAAGAATCGCAACGATCGGAACTATGTGTGGGTGAGTAGGTCGTTTCTTAATGTATCCAGCTTTTCTCTTCTTTTTTATAATGGCTATAAATTCTGTGAGGGGGATGGTCATAGTACCAGAGATGACGGAGCTAGGTGGTTTCGCTTTAGGTTTTCCTACTGGTCTCTTGTTAGCTTTTGCAAAATCCGAATCGCAACACAATATTTTTTGATGGAAAAAGCTCCCTATTTTTTAGTACAACTAACCAGTAAGAGACCTATTAAATTCTTTTTGGTTCTAAATTAAAGATTGTTAAAAACGCTATTTCTGGAGTTAAACGAACGACTTCTCCATCCTGACTCCTTCAACAATTGAAGCAATGGAGCATACTTCTTGTTTATTCCTGCTATAAGATGGTCAATATCCTTTCCTATGGGAATGTAGGGTAAAGTTTCTTTTCGATAGTAACTTCTAGGTTTATGTTTGAATCCTTGAAATTCACACCAATCACAATAAGCATACTCCATCAATTCTTTGTAACTATTACGCCAAGGTGAAAGTGTAATGACATCCTTGACTTCTTCAACATTCCATAAGTTAACTTTCTTCGCTAATCTCTTGATACGTCTAACTTTACTTTCAATAGTAGAATCCATTAGTCTATGTTTCTTCTTTAAAAATAAAGCAAAATCAACTATTTTGGGGTAGGTTTTTTTATGGTGGTGTGGATGGGATTTGAACCCACTCAACGATGGAAACATCACCTGTCATCTCCTGAAAACTTCCCTTTCTTACTTTTAATGCTTATGTAACTGACTTGCATTAAAATATAGTTTAGTTTTGTTATTCTGTAGCGTTGAATAGAACGTTTAATTAGGTGTAGTTTGGAATATTAACCTAGTGATAGTAAATTGAGTGAGTCAATTACAAATTTAAAAGCTGCATTCGCAGGTGAGTCTCAAGCAAATAGACGTTACCTAGCATTCGCGAAAAAAGCAGAGGATGAAGGGTTCCCCCAAGTAGCAAAGATGTTCAGGGCTGCTGCAGAAGCTGAAACAATACATGCAATGAACCATCTGAGAATCGCAGGTGGGATCGGAATGACGATGAGCAACTTAGATGAAGCTATCTCTGGTGAGACTTTTGAGTTTACTCAGATGTACCCAGACTTCCTAGTTGTCGCTAAACGAGAGAAGAATAAGCAAGCGGAGTGGAGTTTCAATATGGCTAATAAAGTTGAAGAAGTTCATGCTGGGCTATTTCAAAAGGCTATGAAAGCGTTAAAGGAAAATGAAGAAGTGCCGAACATCGACTATTATGTATGTAAGGTCTGTGGTAACACGGTGGAGAAGGATGCCCCTGAAAGATGTTCAATATGTGGAGCACCACATGCACAGTTCATTAAAATGCATTAATTCTTAGTATGCTTCCTTTTTTGTCAGAAAAGAGGCTTCATTATTTGGTCATAACTTTCTTCTAAATCTTATTAGATATTCCGTGTGAGTTTTATTAAATGTACGTTTGATAGAGCTTGGATTTGATTATGTCTGTGAGTTGAATGATGTTAAACTGTTTAGGAAACGCCAAAGTGGGGTAGATGCATCCTATGGTGGGGTGGGTGGGATTTGAACCCACGGCCCCCAGCGCCCCGGGCTGGAATCATAGACCATGTTACCCGTCTCAAATTTAGATCTTTATTTATCTAAATTACGAATACTCTAGACGACCACCCCATTAGTAATGAAGTATAACATTATTATGTAAAATATAAAGACTTTACTTTGAGACCTTGCAATTGTTCTTACTCGATCCAGTTTGGTTTACTTTTCAAAAATTTTGTTAAAAACTTCGCAAATTCCTTATTTGAGATGTAAAACTTTATGATTTCTTCATTTACATAAATTTCTGAGTCCTTAATATTCTCAACGAATTTCCTTGCTACACCTATATTTTTCCCCCCGTCCTCTAATTTTTCTCTTAATAAGAAAATAGCATTAACATACATTCTACTTATTCCAACTATCCATCTATTTCCTTCAATCCATGGTCTTGATATTGTATTTTTTGCGCCTAAATGTTTATTTAGGAAATTTCTTGCCTCTTTTGAATCAAATTGTGGTCCAATATGTCTCTTTGAGAGAGAAATATCTTTTGTTTCTAGTTCAAAGATTAGCACATTTGATCCTTTTTCATCACTCCAAACTGAAGATCTTAGGACACTGAAATCGTATTGTTTTAAAAGCCTTTTTAGAGCTCTATTAGTTTTATACAATTGCCCCCAAATGACATCTGGAACTTCCGTTTCACTTCGAAATATAACGAAAACTAGGTCTGACTTTAACTTTGTTAAATTTTCAATGATAACATTAGATGATTGAAAAATGGGTTCATTTGGATAAAAGAAGGAAATTTCAGGTTTTTCAAGGAAGTATCTGGATGTTGTGATCAATTCACCCAACTTTTCTTTTGAGACCGCTGCTGCTACATTTCTATTCTCATCAACTGGGTCTATTACTATTAGCGGGGCATCAAAGTATCGTTGTGCTTCATTATACTTTCCGTCATATAATTTTTCAACATCAACAATCTGTCCTATCTTCCACATTGAAATTTCTTTTAAAGTTTGAATAAAAGATTTGTAACCTAAAACAAGCAGTTCACATAAATATCCGCTAAATCCTCCAACCTTAATCTCGGCTCCATATACGCCAACGCCTATAATAAATTTCTTTAAAAGGCGTATTTCATCACGTATATCTTCTTGAGATAGTTTTGTTCTAACATACTTCGTATGAAAAGGGGACCTATCTGCAGCACTTATCCATTCACCTTTATTCACATTGTAGCAAGGAACAATGTTTACGCGAAATCCCTTTACGTATGTTTCAAGGTAAGGGTGTTCCGCGAATCTTTCTCTCCAAGAAAAATTCTTCATCGCTTCCTTCGCTATTTGGAGACCTACCTTTCCAAGCTTTTTTTTACTTAAAGTTGGTGGGAACAAAACAAAGATGTCTATATCAGCATCTCCGTTTAGCCAAGTATCCTTAGCAACTGAACCCCCCACCTCTACAAGAGCTTTAAAGTTTTCTTTCTTCAACTGAATGTTGATTTGTCTCTTAATGAACTTCGTTGTTTTCTCAATCAGACCCTTTTCATCCATGTTAGGTTTAACCTTTCTCAAAACATGTACGATGACTCTTTCAAGATTCGAAGCCATAAATTTTCCCTACATATACTAAAGAGAAATAGGTTTAGATAACATCTAAACTTTACTTAACATATATATTAAAAAGTGAATAAAATGCAATTTAAACATAATAACGATTATAGAACGTGCAATTTATGAATTATTCTAAACTCTTTACACATTCTCACCTTAAATTTTGCGGTATCGAAGATGAGATAGAGGATGCTAACTATGTATTGTTAGGTGTTCCTCTTGACACCACAAGTACTTATCGGCCAGGTTCAAGGTTTGGTCCTGCCGCTATTAGAGAGGCATCTTGGAATTTAGAAACATACTGCATAAGAAATAATCTAGATGTTGAAGATTTCAAAATACATGATTTAGGTGACCTTAACATTTTCGGAGATTTAGGGGATACTCTAAAACGCCTTAAACAAGTTATCGGCGATACTCTAGAATCCAATAAAATCCCTATTACCTTAGGTGGGGAACACACCATTACATACGGTTGTGTTGAAGCCTTCCACGACATTGCAATCTTAAGCTTTGATGCTCACATGGATCTAAGAGATAAATACTTGGGACTTGAGCTTTCTCACGCAACCTTCATGAGAAGACTTAGTGAATCATTAGGTTCAGATAGAATAGTTGAGGTTGGTATTCGAGCTTTCAGTAAGGAAGAGCTTGATTACGCAAATAAAGAAAACTTACGATACATAACATCCATGGATATTAAACGTCAGAAACCAGAACAGATTGTTAAAGACATACAGGATGCATTATCTAACTTTGAAAAAATCTACTTAACTATAGATATGGATGTTCTTGATCCATCTTTTGCACCTGCTGTTGGTAATCCTATACCTGAAGGATTATCGCCACATCTTTTACTAAACATTCTCCAATCTCTTTGTAACCATAAAATCGTTGGATTTGATTTAGTTGAATTAACTCCTCACTACGATTCGGGAATTACTTCAATTCAAGCTGCTCACATTATTTTTAATATCTTATCGTTTCTAGAAAGTACAAAATAACCTATATTCTCTTTACTAAATCTCAAAAAAAAGTTATATCACCTGTTCATCAAAAAGAAATGAAGAGGATTTACTACTTCGTAATTAGGGCTATTTTTTGTACATGTTAGCCCTGTACTATCAGATAAATAGTATTCAGGGGGTTGTCAATAATTATCAATTCTAAAACGAGATTAAATAATAATTTTTATAACATTATACTAAACATATAGTGATGGGCCGGGGGAGATTTGAACTCCCGGCCACACGGTTTCTATATCAATTTATGATCTATCAGCCGTGCGCTCTAACCAAGCTGAGCTACCAGCCCCTCCTAATTTGCTTATAAAACTCATATTTAAGAGTTCCAGTGTTTCTTAATCATAATACTATCCATTTACTGTTTATTAGTCTTGATTATGAGAATTTATAGATCTTTTATATCTATGATGGATGAAAACTTCTTATGTACTTCTTTTTTCACATAACAACCTGTATATATTTTTCATTTGGAACTATTCTGGAGAAGAAGCCATTTTTAATAAACTATCTTTAAACGGTGGATAGATTATTCCTTTTTCTGTGATTATCGCAGTTACAAGAGATGGTGGCGTAATGTCAAAAGCTGGGTTAATGGCTTTTACTTTAGTAGGAACTATTCTTTTACCATTAATTTCAGTTACTTCTATCTCCTTTCTCATCTCAATTCTGATCTCTTTTAATTTATGTTTAAAATCGAATGTGGAGAGTGGTGCTACTGCATAAAATGGTATGTGATAATAATTCGCAGCTAAAGAGACGGTATGTGTTCCTATTTTGTTTATCACGGAGCAGTTATTGAGGACTACTATCCTATCTGCTCCACATAAAAATTTGTCAATCATGCCTTTATAGAAGCAGTATCCTATCGCCCCATCTGGGATTACCTTTACATCAATTCCATCCTGCTTAAGTTCCCACGCTGTTAATCTTGCCCCCTGCAAGACGGGTCTTGTCTCTAAGGCTATTACTGAAATCTTCTTACCTTGTTCATGAGCAACCTTAATAACTCCTAAAGCTGTACCGTATTCTCCAGCTGTTGCTAACCAACCTGCATTACATATTGTTCCAACTACGTCTCCATCTTCGAGTAAGTCTGCTCCATGCTTGCCCATAGTTTCATTCTTTTGAATATCTTCATCAGCCATTGTTACTGCTTCTTTAATGACTACTTCCTTAATATCATTCGTCGTTCCTACAACAGATCTAGCTTTTTTAAGAACTCTCTCTATAGCCCAGAAGAGGTTGATCGCAGTTGGCCTTGTCATTTTTAATTGGGTAGCCATTATTTCTAATTGATTAAATAATTTTTCCTTGTTCTTGGCTTTACTATTATTCGCCGTTAAAGCTAACGCCATTGCGGCCGCTATACCGATTGCTGGAGCCCCTCTAATCTCTAATATTTTTATAGCTTTAGCTATTCGATTTGGATTTTTACACTCAATATAATTAAGTTCAGTTGGAAGCTTTAATTGATCAATGAGAATTACTTTTCCATCCTTCCATTGAATAGTCCTCAAAGATAATATTACCTTTCTAGGTATTTACTTCAAAATATTGGATCAAAAACTTAAGTTGTCCTGGCTTTTTGAGTCAACACGACTTCTACTGGGAACGTAGCTGTTTGTTTTAATTTTTTCTTCCAGCGATCTCCTATACCGACTAAAGCATAGATTCCAGCAACTTCTCCCCGTGCTTTATACACAAGATTCATCATTGCACTTTGGGTTTCTCCACTCTTTATTACATCATCAACAATGAGAACACTATCGCCTCTTCGAATAAGCCCTCTCGGTATATAAAGAGATATGACCATTGCTGAACCTTCAGGAATGTACGTTTCTTCAATGAAGGTTCTTACTCCAATCTCCTTCGTCTTTTTTGCTATTATAAGTTCAAGCCCTAAATTAACACTTATGATTGTAGCTAGGGGTATTCCATCAACTGCTGCTGTTAAAATCTTTGTGACTCTTTTACCTGCGAACTTAGAGAATACATATTGAGCTGCCCTTTGTAAGAGAAATGGGTCTGATAGGATGGAAGTATTATCAAAATAGCCGTACTTATCAAATTTAATTCTTCTCCTTAGTTCATTCTCTATGCCCACAAGATTTTCAAGAATTCGCGAGATCTTTCTAGCTCTACTTGAACCTGGGAGGACGTGACCCTTTACATATCGACTTAAAACAGTCATTGGAAGTTTAGTTTTTGAAGAAAGTTCTCGATAAGTGTAACTTTTCTTTGCTAATCTAAGCATATCAATTGTCATTAACCTAAATTTAAGATCATTGAGATGCGTTTCACTCATTTTTCCCATCCTCGTTTTTTTACAAATCTATATATATTCAGACACTATACTAGTGCCTTTCTTCAAATATATATGTATATGTATTACCTTTCTCTTATTCTAATCAAGAACTAATGAACTTAGATTTAAAAAGGTCTCTTCTATACTAAACTATGGGCCCGTAGCCTAGTTGGATAGGGCGCAGAAACATTATTTGCGCAAGCCTTCGAAGCCTGATGTCAAGGGTTCGAGTCCCTTCGGGCCCGCCACTTTTCTTCTTATAAAATCATCGCGTACATTATTAGCCCCTGCTCTCACTGTTTATCTTATTTACGTTATTACCAAAAAGAAGTAAATTAATTGTTTGTTAAGTAAAAAACTACTTTTTTACATAACATTGCGTGAACTTCCATGAGTAAGATATAATGTTTCAATCCGTAAGATTCAACGAACATTTATCAATTAATAATTCTTTATAAACAACGTTTTAGGTCTTATACTCACATCTCTTTTTAAGAGAATAAAATAATAAATTTATTTTTAAGGTAGCCAAAAAGTAAAAATTCTAGAAGATTAACTTGGAATATGTAATATGTGGAGGTTATAAAGAATGCCATTTTGTCCAGAGTGTGGCGGTGAGATGAAGCATGATTCATACTTCAGGAGATTTATCTGTAAAAGTTGTGGTTTATCCTTAACATCTCAAGAAATTATGGAACTAAGAGACAAGATGAGACAAGATACAAGAGATGATGATGAGAAGCGTAGAAAGAAAAGAAAAGACTATCTTGACTGGTGGTTCTCTAAGAAGGAATGACCCTTCATGACATGCATCGTAGAGATAATTAGTATCGGTAACGAACTTTTAATTGGACAAATAATAAACACGAACGCTCAATGGATAGCTAAAAATATATCAGGTCTAGGGGGTATCGTCCGAAGAATAAATACCATAAGAGATAGTGTTGACGAAATCTCTTCTATATTACGGGATACACTCAAACGAAACCCAACTTTTATTATTACTACTGGTGGTTTAGGTCCAACTTTTGACGATAAAACCTTAAAAGCGATAGCAGTAGCTCTAAACAGTCTCTTAGAGGTTAATGAAGAGGCTCTAGCCATGGTCAAAGCAAGATACTGTAATTACAAGAAAAATATAACAAAGACTATTGAACTTACTCCTGCAAGGTTAAAAATGGCTACTCTGCCTAGAGGGGCTACTCCTTTATATAACCCGAAAGGTACAGCACCAGGAGTTATTATACATATTGACTCTTCAAACATCATTGCACTTCCCGGTGTACCTGGAGAAATGAAGGCTATCTTTGAAGAAAGTGTACTTCCTATGATCCGTGATTCCATTGGAAACCTCTTTGTTCATGGAAGATACTTAAAGGTCACAGGAATAGTTGAGTCAGAGATAGCTCCACTCATAGATGCGACGATGCACGACAACCCCGATGTTTATATTAAATCACATCCAAAACTACGCAGTCATTTAGAACTTCACTTCACCGCAACCTCTAAATCCAAAAAAGAAACTGAGAATACCGTTGAAAAATCCATAAAAAACATTTCACAATTAATATGCGAACATGGTGGAACAATAGAAGAGTTTTAATTACTTAGAACTAACTACTCGTAACCCTTTTTTATCAAAAAGCATAATAAAAGGCTACATAATTTAGACATTATTAAAAATTGGTGAAACATTGTATGTATGCAACTTTTATAATTGGAACAGCTGGCTCTGGAAAATCTTTTCTAACATCAGCTTTTTCTGACTGGCTAAAATTGAAAGGACAAGACGTTATCTCAGTGAACTTGGATCCAGGCGTGTTAGGTTTACCCTACACACCCGATGTAGATATTCGGGAATACGTTTCAATTAATGAAATCGCCAGAAAATATCAACTTGGTCCAAACGGAGCCTTATTAATGGCTACCGATCTCATCGCTACAGAGATCCAGACCATAAAAGATGAGATTGAAGATATCAACGCTGATTACGTATTAATCGATACCCCCGGACAGATGGAACTATTTGCCTTTAGAGCCAGTGGTCCTTATATTGTAGATGAACTATTAGATGGATCGAAAGCTTTACTATACCTCTTCGACGCTCCATTCTCTATAAATCCTCTAAACTATGTCTCAAATCTATTTTTAGCTGCAGCTGTACATCTCCGCTTGTTTATTCCTCACATCTATGTTCTCTCAAAAACAGATTTAATTCCAGAAAATGAACTTACAACAATTCTTGAGTGGGGAACCATAGATGAAGCTTTAGAAACAGCGATAGAAAACAAACTATCAGGAACACAACGTCTTTTAAGTCGAGACATGTTCAATCTGATTTCCAATCTCGGCTTATCCTTTTCATTACTACCTATTTCATCAAAAAGTAAACTGGGTTTTATTAATCTTCATGCTCTCCTATTGAGAATCTTCACAGGAGGCGAAGAAATCATTTAACCCCTAATTTTAAGAAGGGACTTTAACTATATTTAATTAGATGAAAAAAACAAAACTTGGAAAACAAAAAAAAAGGTCTGATGTAAAGAATATTCTTCTTTTCATTATAATAAGACGTGAAGGTCCAGTTGGAAGATATCGCTTAAAAGAAATGTTAGACTTATCTCACCGAGAAGGATTAGTTAGGCTAATGTTAACTGACCTCAAACATGAAGGCTATCTCAAAACAAGTAAATCTGGTAGTGAATTAACTGTAATTGGGCACTCATACATAGAAAACATCTTCGAAAAAAATGATATATTAACCATCAATGAGCTAAATTTACAGCCTTTTGGAATAGACGCCAACAGCTTTATCATTCACCTTCAGAATTATTCAATCCCAAATCCTGTTGTAGAATTGCGAGATATAGCTGTGAAAGCTGGAGCATCAGGCGCTATCATATTACTATTCAAGAAAAAGAGGTTAATAGTGCCAACAGTGTATTCTGATTTATCCCTTGATCATCCTGAACTCGCAAATACCTTACTCGATACTTTCGACTTATCTGAGGAAGACACTTTAATAATTAGTTTCTCGAAAAATAAATGGAGAGCCCTTGAGGGTTGTTTAGCAATTACATTATTTTTATCCAAATTGAGAATAAATGAAATTAAAAATTGAATAAACTAAAACATGGAAGGTAAAGGCCATTAATAACGAAATAAATACTTTATTAAAAGAAATAAAGAACCTAGAAACAGAAGCGATTTCTATACAAGATCAAAGAGATGCTCTTAATAAAACCTTGAAGAGATGGAGCGATGATAGAGATGCTCTTAACTTAATTATTCGAGAGAAATGGACTACTATAAACCTCCTAAAGAATAAACGTGATGAAATAAATCAATCTGTTAAAAAATTAAAAGAAGATGAATCATTAGTTCTTGTTCAACTTGATGCAAAAAATAATAGATATATCGCTTTAACAAAAAAATCAATCCCCCTCTCAAATATGCTTCGACAGAATAAGATCGAACTTGATAAACAAATAAAAGCTTTAGACTGGAAAATTCAGACAAATCCCCTCTCACGTATAGAAGAAGAAGAGATTATATCTCAAATAAGACATCTCGAAAAACAATTATTAATCAACAGAAAAGAATTACACCTAAAGAAACAAAAAGATGAATTATTTTCAACAATAAAGGCGTTGTCAATACATCGTGATACTGTATATAGCAAGAAAATTGATTGCGTAAAGAAGAGTCAAGAATACCATACTAAAATGTTTGAACAAATAAAGCAGGTTGACAAAATAAAAGCAGAGGCTGACTTAGCACATAAAAATTACGTCAAATTTAATAATGAAGTAAACGAAATTCACAATCATTATTTTGAAGTAACCAATCAGATAAAAAGTATTACGCATAAAATTAGAAAAATTAAAAAAGAAACTAAGAGGAAGAATTTAGATCTAATGATTGAAGAACAAAGCAAGAAAGCATATGAAAAACTGAAGCAGAGAAAGAAATTAACACTTAATGAATATATCCTTCTGAGAAAAAAGGGTTTGGCTTAAATTATACCTCTTCATTAATATCTAATAAAAATTAAGTAATACTGGGGATCTTATGTCCAAGGAAAAGGGCAAGATACTCATCTTGTGTATCGATCGTGATAATGACATTGGGTTAAAGGCAAAGATTAAAACCCCCATTATCGGTCGAGACATTAATTTTGAAGCTGCCTCAAAACTGGTTCTTCATGACCCTGAAGAAAGTGATGCAAATGCAATGTTTGCCGCTGTGAAAGTTTATGATGAACTTTCAAAGGAGAATTTAGGTGATGAATATGAGGTCGCCACAATAGCTGGCTTTGAATTAGGTGGCATAAAAGCAGATAGACTAATTCGAGATCAATTGACCGATGTGTTAGAAAAATTCCAAGCAAATAATGTTATCCTTGTCACTGACGGTTTTGGAGATGCAGAGCTTAGACCAATCATTCAATCCAGGATTCCAATATTATCTATTAAAAGAGTTGTTGTGAAACACAGCGAAGCTATCGAAGAAAATTGGGCACTTTTCTCCCGCTATCTTAGAAAGTTAATAGAAGATCCTTATTATTCTCGTTGGTTTCTTGGGATTCCTGGTGTATTACTCCTTGCATTAGCTATATTATTGTTCCTTAATACAGAGTACATGAGCATTTTTCTTTTCGTTTTTTTCGGTTCACTTTTTGTCATTAGAGGATTCCGAATCGACCAAAAAATTCAAGCACTAATCTTCCCCAGTCCCCCAAACTTAGTGCGATTATTCACTACAATAACGTCCCTTATTGTGTTTGGTATTGGTATCTACCAAACTTATTCAGGTTTAATAAACATCCTTGGCGACCCTTATTACTGGTATTTGATGATACCTTCTGTTATTGGTTATGGAATAAGATTTATTGTAGATTTAGTACTAGTCGCGTTTCTCATTTTTCTGATAGGTTTAACAGTCTTCTTGTACTTTATGCGGGATCATAGGATTTTATGGATTGCTGTTGGAATCGTTGCAACTCTCTGGATGCGAGAGATAGCTCTTCAAGCATCAGACATCTTAATTCTTCCACCTCCAATACCTAACTCTCTAATACAAAGCCTAATTCTTGTGGTTGGTTTAGGGATATCTGCAACGATTATAACCTTTTATATATCAATTAAATCAGGAAGAAAATTTGATTATTACTTCAAAGAACGTGTTGTAAAATGAGAACAGCTGCCATCGCAATTATCACAGGAACTGGAACAAAAACATTCATCTCCGAGGGGACTAAGTTTCGTATTGAAACTCCGTATGGTCCATCGGCTATCATCACCCTTGGAAGAATCGGCAATAAAACTGTTGCATTATTACCGAGACATGGTGAAAAACATGAGGTTCCTCCTCACAAAATTAATTATCGAGCAAATATTTGGGCACTTCATACGTTAAATGTTGAACGAATCCTTGCCACAAACGCAGTCGGAGCTATAAACTTGAAATATCAACCACGCGACTTTATTATTCCAATCGACTTCATCGATTTTACTAAGTGTAGACCTCTTACTTTTTATGATAATGCTCCAGTTACACATGTTGATGTTTCTAACTTATACTGCCCTGAATTGAGAGAACATCTATTTAAATCTGCTAAAAAGAGGATAAATCGAACCTGGAATGATGCAGTATATCTCTGTACGGAAGGTCCTCGATACGAATCACCTGCTGAAATTAAAATGTATAGAAGTTTTGGTTGCGATGTTGTTGGAATGACCGGTTTACCTGAAGCCATATTAGCCCATGAACTTAATATGTGCTATTCCACATTATGTTTTGTTTCAAATATGGCTGCGAGTATTCAAGAACGAGTATCAACTAAGGAAGTAGCAAAAGAAGGACAAACGATTAAAAATATAATTAAAGAGACTTTAGTTGAAACAGTTACAAATATTCCGAGAAAACGAAATTGTATATGTTCCCGCACACTGGAAGGCGCTAAAGTTTGAATTTTCAAAGATTATTCTATGATTTTACTCGAACAATTACGTTTAACTCAATAGTTTATAAAATATATGAAAAGATATTATGGAATCAGATTAAAGATGGCAATAAACCAAAACATTTAGGTGTAATTTTAGATGGCAATCGGAGATGGGGTTCAGAGCATTCCATTTCTATCCATTCTGCTCATCAATTTGGAGCTGATAAAGTTGAAGATCTCTTAGGCTGGTGTTTAGACATCGATATTAAAACTATTACAATCTACTCTTTTTCAATTGAAAACTTTCATAGATCACCCCAAGAAGTGAATAATTTAGTTTCCCTTTTCAATGAACGGTTAAATAAGCTGTTATGTGATGAGCGAATTCATAGAAATAAGGTTCAAATTAGAGCAATTGGAAGGCTTAACCTACTTCCCGATTCTACTCAAAAACTAATTAAAAAAGTTGAAGAAGCAACTAAAGATTATGATAATCATTACCTAAATATAGCTCTGGCCTATGGTGGAAGAGCTGAGATAATTGATGCTATAAAGAAAATTGTACATGAAGTGGAGACTGGAAACTTAAGAATAGCTCATATAGATGAGGATATAGTAGAGAACCATTTATACACAGCTCATCTACCCCAATCAGAACCTGACTTAATTATCCGAACTTCGGGTGAGGAGAGATTAAGTGGGTTTCTTCTATGGCAAGGGGCATACAGCGAATTATTCTTTATTGATGTTTATTGGCCTGATTTTAGGAGAATTGATCTTTGGAGAGCTGTAAGAACCTATCAACAACGGGAAAGACGACACGGTTTATAATTTTAAAGATAATATGCTGCTTGCGTTAATCGTTCTCCATAGTTTTCATGTACAAGTACAAGGTCTTCAATTCTAACTCCTCCAAAGCCTACAATATACATTCCTGGTTCTACAGTCACAATATTTCCTGCTTTTAGTATATCCTCACTACTTGAAGAGAGTGTGGGCGGTTCATGAATATCTAATCCTACTCCATGTCCCAATCCGTGAAGAAATTCTTTACCATATCCTTCACTCTTTAAAACGTCTCTTGCATTTGCATCAACTTCGTACGCATTAATATTTTCATGAATACATTCTAAGGCTTTCTTGTGAGCTCTTGAAACAATTTCTAACATTTTCTTCTGTTTTCGAGTTGGAGTACCCACAACTACTGTTCTCGTGATATCCGACCGATATCCTGAGGAAACAGCACCCAGATCCAAAATTACGAATTCTCCTTTATTGATGACTCTGTTCGTGCATACCCCATGAGGATACGCTGACCTAGGTCCAGAGGCAATTATTGTATCAAACGCTATACCTTCAGAACCATGAAGCCGCATAGCATACTCTGCCTCAGCGGCTATTTCGTACTCTTTTACACCTGCTTTTATCGCTTGAATTCCAGCTTCAATTCCAATGTCTGCTAATTCTGATGCTTTTCTGAGGAATGATATTTCTTGCGAATCTTTTACTCTTCGAAGGTTCCATATCCGCTTTTGATTTAGTGTAATTTTAACATCTTTAAACTTTTTGATTAATCCCATATACATGGATGTAGATAATGTATCAAATTCAATATTTTTTAAATTATTTAACTTTATTTTTTGAACAATTTTATCGATAATTTTATCTTTTGTAGAGATTACATTTACAAGACAATTTAATGCATTATCTTTTGCTGCTGTATAACTTAAGGGTGGTACTAAGAGAGTTGGTTCTCCATCTAAAGGTATAATTAGACTTAATGTCGCATCAGAAATATCCATAAACCCTGTAAAATAAAAGACATTGTTAATATTTGAAATTAAGTATCCATCAACATTACTCTTTTGCATTTCACGCTTTAATAACTCTATTCGCATAAGAATTCCTTTAATTTTGGGATCTACTTGTCTTCAGGTAGCTAACTTATACCTATTTATAAATTGTTATATCTACAATATTCTCGCATCATGTAATTATTTCTCAATAGACTTCTACTTTTTCTGAATTCTCAGAAGCTATAAAAAGAGTTTACATTTAAGTATTGTAAGTTCCTATAAACTCATTCAACTAAAGATCCGAAAATTTAGTATGTATAGAAAAGGTAAGAATAAATTTTAACATAATGTATGTACTTGATTATTATCTTGTTGATAAACCAACACGTTATTGAAATATTGAGAAAATATTTAACTAAAAGGGAGAACTGTTGAATAAAATATACTTCAAACTTTTTATTTTTTATCATTGTAAAGTGACCATTGATGTTTATTAAACAAATTGAAATGCGAGGGTTCAAGTCCTTCGGTACAAATAGAGTCCTTATTAAACTCGATAAAGGACTCACTGTTATTTCTGGTCCAAATGGCAGTGGTAAAAGTAACATTTTTGATGCTATCCGTTTTGTTTTAGGAGATTTAAGTGCACGTTCTTTAAGAGCATCTAAAATGGCAGAAGTCATCTTTGATGGTGTTCCAAACGTCAGTACTGCATCAAAAATGGCCTATGTTAAGATTTGGTTTAATAATAGCAACCGACGATTACCAATCGACCGAAATACTGTGACTATTTCTAGAAAAGTTATGCGGACTGGTATAAGTGAATACTTCCTAAATAGGAAACGAATCTCTCGAAGTCAATTGATAAATATTCTAAGTATTGCAGACCTTTCTGCCTCAGGTTATAATATGATTGTTCAGGGAACTATAACTCGTTTGGCTGATCTAACTCCGGAAGAGAGAAGAAAAGTCATAGAGAAGTTAGTAGGACTTTCAGAATATGATTTAAAGAAGACTGAAGCAAGAGTTCAACTTCGAACGGCTGATACAAATCTTCGAATTGCCTCTGTTCGAATAAGTGACGTAGAAAGTCGATTGGAGAGACTCGAGGAGGAAAGAAATGAAGCTCTTCGATACAATTTTATCAAAAAAGAGATAAAAAAACGTCAAGCCCTTATCACTGTAGACCAAATTTCTAAACTTGAAAATGAAAAAACTATACTTAAAGTAGATATAAATCATAAAACTTTAGAAATAGACTTATTAAAGAAACAAGGTCAACAAACACAAAATAATATTGAAACTATAGGATTAGCTAGAAGAAAACTCGATGATGAAATTTCCGATAAAGGTGGAATGGAGCTTGTCGCGATCCAAAAAATAATAGGCGCCTTAATGGCTAAGATAGTCGGTTTCAAAACGGAGATAAAACTTGGGAAAACTAGTTTAAAACGTCTAAGAAAAATAAAAGATGATAGATCGAAATATTCTGCTTCTTTAAATAAAAAACTCGAAGAAACAGGACGAACTCTAGTAACTCTAAGAACTAATAGAAAAACTTTAAAGTTAATTTTAAAAGAGAAAACATCGAATTCGATTCTTTCCTCTAAAAAATTAGCAAATACTAAGCATAATTTAGAAGATAATTCCAAGAAACTTAGGACCATAAACTCTGGGTTAGATAAACTTCGTAGAACAATCCTTACTTCAACCATAAACTTGAAAAGTATCTCTGTTAGACAAAAAATTATTTCTGAAACTCTTCAAAATCTTAAAAAAAGAAGAAAAAATTTTGAGTTGACACAAAATAATTTACAACAAAACTTAAAAGAACTCCAAAAACTTCTAAAAGAAGAACATGAAAACATATCAGATCTTTCTGATCTAGTAAATAAAAATCTCTCAAAAAAAATGAACATAAGTACTAAAATGGATCAAGCTGAAAAGACACTAATGGTCGCAAGAAAAGCCATAATCGAATTTTACGCTCAAAAAAACCTTGTTTCTGTCTTATCCTCTGAAGCTTCCGCATTAAAAAGAATTGAGGAGCTGGGAGAGAATGGAACAATCTCAGGTATTTTGGGTAGAATAGAGAACCTAATAACCGTGAATTCAAAATATGAAAGAGCTATTGACGCTGCATCAGCTGGTTGGCTGAAAGCAATAATAGTTGAAGATGTCAATACCGTACTTAAATGCGTGGAAAGTCTTAGAAAAATGCGGATAGGGATGATTAAACTCATTCCACTAAAAGCAATTAAGGAAATAACAAGCATTTATCCCCCCAAAATTGAAGGTGTAATCAGTTCAGCTTCAAACCTTATTAAATGTAATAAGAAATACAAAGCAGCCATAAACTTCATCTTTGGAGATACCATAGTAACGCGTGAAGAACAATCTGCTTTCCTTATCTCTAGGGCTGGTTACAGAACCGTAGATTTGAAAGGAAATTTATACGAAACAGGCGGTGGAATAATAAGTGGATACTATCGTGACCCAATAGATTTATCTACCCTTCTTCCAAGCAACATGGCAATCCATAATTTATCTGATAGTGTAAAAAGTCTAGAAACAACTCTTACTAATCGAAAAGACTACATTGATATTATAACTAATAATATATCAGTAATGAATGATGGAAAAACTCGACGTTCAGAGATCATCCATGTTCTAAAGAGAGATTTACAGATCATCCGACAAAACATTCAGAGAGTTAAGCAGAATAAATCTATAATCAATAAAAAAATGAAAACCCTTAACATGAATTTTAATAAAGAGAATGAACACCGATTTAAACTTCAATTTCAAAAAAATCAATATAGGCATAGATACAAAGAATTGATGACCACAAAAAAAACGTTAGAACCTAAGCTCATAACCTCGACTATAACAGAATATGAAATTCATCAAAAAGAGTTAAATAAAGAAATAAATAGGGTTACAGGACAACTCATCAAGATTAATAGTGAATTTTCTTCTTTAGAAAATAGCTTAAAAACCTTTTTTAAACCTGAAAACAATAATATCAAAATAGACATTAGAACTCTAAACAAGCAAATATCAACTCTTGAAAAGAAGATAAATAACGCTCAACTGATTCTTGACGAGAGCTCTGAACAACTATCTGAGCTCCAAACTTCTAAGGAAACTCTTTCTATATCTTTATCCTCAACTAAAGATCAACGGAGAAAGTTTGAAACACAGTTCACTAAATTCAATGAACAACTAAGATCAATTAATAAAAAAAACAACGCATTAACTATTAAAATCCATAGATTGGAACTTGAAATACAAAACAAAGAATTCCAAATAGAACATTTTGTTGAAGAATTACATAATTCTAGTTTCGAAAATTTACTCCATATATCCCGTAAAAAAATGAAAGAAGTTCACGTTACTCTTGACTTAATGAATTTTGAACTTGAAAGAATAGGATCAGTTAATCAACTTGCTTTGACTCAATACAACGAACAACAAGTAAAATATAAACAATTTTCTCTTAACCGAAATCAGCTTGAGAACGAAAAAAACTCAATTGTTAACTTTATGCAAGATATTGATCGACAGAAAAAAGAAACCTTCATAACCGCTTTTAATAATATTAACGAAGCTTTTACAACGTATTTCTTTAAACTAACAGAAGGCGGAGAAGGATACCTTAATCTTCAGAAACCTGAGAATCCTTTTTCAGGTGGTATAGACATATTTGTGCGATTTCCAGGAAAGGCCATTAGGTTGATATCTGGAACCAGTGGTGGAGAAAAATCTGTAGCTGCTATTATTTTCATCTTCGCTATTCAAAAATTATTCCCTGCACCATTCTACGTTTTCGACGAAATAGATGCACACTTAGACTCATATAATTCCGAAAAGTTGGCAGACTTGTTAAAAGAACAATCGATTAACTCACAATTCATATGTATAACATTAAGAGATGTCTTCATGGATAGAGCCGACAAGCTCTATGGTGTCTATCTTCAAAATGGAATATCGCGCGTAATCTCACCTAGACTTATGGAGGTTTCAGCATAAATGTCTAAAACAAATACGGATATTATATCTAAAAAACCCTTTTGGCTTAGACCACCATGGATTGTCCTATTTGATCTGATAAAACTACGTCAGATAAAACCGTGGAATATCGACTTAACTTTTCTCTTATCCACTCTTTTAAGGGAGATGAAAAAGAACGGATCCATAAATTTTACAGCATCCGGAATCGCTCTTCTTTCATCAGCAACACTTTTTAGAATGAAATCTGAACTTGTATTAAAACTACAAGAGCCACCTACACTCCCTCAAAAAAAAACACCAATGGATTTTTTTCCACCCCCATTAAGACTACCCTATAGATTTGATTATACATCCACAACAATTGATCACCTCATTAAAGTTCTTGAAGAATCACTCATAACAGAAACTTCCATTGAAACACAACCTAAACAGATACCTATCACGCCCGCTCTTCCTATATTTAAAGAACTTGATCAGTTCATGATAGATATCGAAAATAAAATTGAAGAAATGTACCAAAGAATTTCCAAACTTTTGAAAGAAACAAATATTATTTCCTTATCTAAACTTACGAAAGGGTTCAATAGACTCGAAGGCATTAGATTATTTTCATTAATATTATTCATTGCTTGCAGAGATCAAATACGACTCTGGCAAGAAGAAGATCTTGGTGAAATTTTTATTAGTTTCCCTTAAAGAGAGGCACAACATTTGACTTCAAAACAGAGTATAACAAAAGTTTATTCAAAACAAAAACGTGCAGATGAATTGGCTAAGTTAGAAGCTGCATTGTATGTAGCTGGGAGGCCACTAAATATTAAAACTCTAGGTTCCATCATAGGAACCAGGTCTAAGAAAAAAGTCAGAGTTCTTGTTGATATATTACTCGCCAGTTATCAAGAGAGAAATAGTGCTTTAGAATTAAGTGAACTAAAAGGTGAAAGATTCGTTCTTCAACTTAAATCACAATATGTTCCTCATGTGAAGCGCCTTGCGATGCGTCCACTGTTATCGAAAGGTCCTCTAAAAACCTTATCTTACATCGCATATCGTCAACCTGTAATGAAGACAAAAGTCATTTCAGTTCGTGGTTCACATGCTTACCGTCATCTAAAAGAATTAAAAACTTTGAATTTAATTACCACTGAAATTTTTGGTCGTACAAAAATTATCAAAACAACAGATACTTTTGCAGATTATTTTAATTTGAGTTATGATATTCGTTCGTTGAAACGCCAATTAAAATCCATTTTCAATGTTCACGATAAATTAGATGAAAATTAACAAAAATAAAACTAAATATACCCTTCCAGTTTTTATCCACCTAATTCTTTATAGTATCTATTACTATAATTGGATGATTATCTAAAACCAAAATTTTTTCATATAATTTAATCTATAGCTTTATAGATTTGAATACAAAGTGTCAATTTAAATCGCGGTGAAACAAACTGAACCTAATTAAACACGAAAACAATGAAAACATACAATCCATTCAATCATTATTTAACATTATTACTCACTGTAAGATTTATGATCTGGAGCAAGAACGATTTAATGGCATGCCAACACATCCTTCTCACAAACCGGGATACTTTTACATGCTGTATAGGCAACATCGAAGTACCTATAATCCACAGGAACATGGTCTACGTAGTAGTGCTTCAGGAATGCTTGTCACTATGGAACATGCTGGTACACATATCGATGCACTTTGTCACCAAGCTTTTGATATGAAATTATTTAACAACATTCTCGTAAATAATGCGGTCGAGACTCCTTTTGGATTTAATAAACTAGGTGTTGAGAAAATACAGCCAATTATCACTAGAGGTGTTCTCCTTGATGTAGCAAAGTTCAAGGGCTTAGATTATCTTCCAGAAAACTATGAAATCACAAGTCAAGATCTTGAAAATTGCGCCGAGCTTGAAAAAATTAATGTAACTCGTGGTGATATTGTTTTAGTGAGAACTGGATACGGTAACTTCTGGAATGATACGGATAAATACATGAAAGCAGCCGGTGTCTCTCTTGAAGCAAGTGAGTGGTTAGCTGATAAAAACGTATTTGCTGTTGGTGCAGATAATAGTGCCTGGGAAATTCTTTATGCTCGAAACCAAGAATCTGGTACTACATTACCATCTCATGCTCTTCTCATCGTGGAAAAAGGTATCTATATTATGGAACATCTTAATGTTGAAAAGTTGGCTATAGATAAACAATACTCTTTCATTTTTATATGTCTCCCACTTAAACTAAGAGGTGCCACTGGCTCTCCAATAAGACCCATCGCAATTGCTATAAAGTAATTAATGGGTTATTAAGATCCTGACAATTACATTCTTTATATTCATAATTTTTTCTTAAACCAACGATTTTTCAAATAATCTACTAGAAACTCTAGATTATTTACTACAATAGTTTTTTAAGATGAAATATTTTTCAGAAGTAACTCATAAAAAATAAATTACTGATCAGCTTTAATAGAAAATAACAAAAACATAAGTTTATGTTTTTGTTATTGAAAGGGGAGGTTGGACAAGTTATCTAATCCGTATATTCCTAATGATACTGACGAAATTAAACAGAAATTATTAGACGGCATCGGCATTCGTTCAGTTGAAGAAATTTTTGTAGATATTTCTAAAAACATTCCACTGATGAAAAACTTTTCACTATCCAAGGAAAAATCTGAAATTGAAGTTAGAAGAGAAGTTGAACGCATTCTTAGTAAGAATATTACAACTAAAGACTATCTATCTTTTTTAGGTGGAGGAGTTTGGAATCACTATGTTCCTTCTGTTGTGGATACTCTTGCTACTAGAGGCGAGTTTCTCACAAGCTATACTCCCTATCAACCAGAAATTAGCCAAGGTATACTTCAGTCTTTATTTGAATACCAGAGTATGATAGCTGAACTCATAGAGATTGACGTTGTAAATAGTTCCATGTACGACTGGGCTTCATCCCTTGGAGAAGCAGCTAGGATGGCTGCCCGCGTTACTCATCGAAGTGAAATATTTGTTCCACACTTTATTAGTCCAAATCGGTTGATTACTCTTAAATCCTATACGAATCCTTTAGGAATGAGAATTAGAGAACTCAATCAACCATTACATGATGGACAAATTAATCTTGAAGACCTTAAGGAAAAAGTTTCCTCAAAAACTGCTGCAATATACATTGAAAATCCATCATATCTCGGGTTCCTTATTCACCATTTAAAAGGTTTATCTGAGATCGCTCACGACTGTGGAAGCCTATTCATTGTTGGTGTGGACCCGATATCCCTTGGTATTCTTAAACCTCCAGGAAAATATGGCGCTGATATAGTGATTGGAGAGGGACAACCTCTTGGAAACTATATGAATTATGGAGGACCATTATTAGGTATTTTCGCATGTAGAAATAACCCAAAATTAGTTCGTCAGCTTCCAGGACGAATCGTTGGAATGACGACTACATATGATGGAACGGAGAAGGGATATTGTATGGTTCTGCAAACTCGTGAGCAACATATCCGTCGAGAGAAGGCAACCTCAAATATTTGTTCAAATCACGCGTTATGTGCTGTTAGAGCTGCAATTTATATGGCATTATTAGGTCGAGAAGGATTCAGGCAACTTGGTGAATATTTATTAGCCATAACTCAATATGCTAAGAAGCGCCTTTCGATGATTGATGGTTTAGAGATTTCTCTTCTTGACACTTGTCATTTCAAGGATTTTACAGTAAATTTTGATGGTGTAAAAAAACGAGATATCAAAATTAATAATGAATTATTAAAGCATAGAATTATGGGTGGAAAATCTCTCGAAAAGGATTTTCCTGAACTTGGGAATACTTTTCTGTATTCTGTTACTGAAATGCATACACGGACCGATATAGAAGCCTTAGTTACAAGTTTAAAGAATATTATGGAGGATTTGATTTGAAACGTTTTCAGCAAGCAAAGTGGTATGAACCTTTAATCTTTGAAATTGGATATAAAAATAGACGTGGCTTTAGTGTTCCATTCTTGGATGAGACATTAAAGTTAGAATTAGATTTGAAGAAATTGATTCCAAAAGAACTCTTACGGAGAACCCCTCCTAATTTACCTGAGATTTCAGAAGGTGGAGTAGTGCGTCACTATACCCGCTTATCTCAACTCAATTTTGGTGTTGATAACGGCTTTTATCCCTTAGGAAGCTGTACGATGAAATATAATCCAAAAATTAATGAAGCTGTAATAAATTCTAGCAAAGTCCATATGATTCATCCGCAACAAGAAGAAAGTACAGTTCAAGGTGCTTTAGAGATCATGTATAAATTATCCGAATGGTTATCAGAACTAACAGGAATGCACCGTTTTACTCTTCAACCTTCTGCAGGAGCTCATGGAGAATTCATAGGTACTCTCATTATGCGGGCTTTTCATAAAGAGCATGGGGAACTCGGTACAAGACAGGAGATCATTATACCTGACTCTGCTCATGGAACTAACTTTACAAGCGCTACGATGTCAGGATTTAAAGTTGTCGTAGTTCCGAGTGATGAAAAGGGATGTGTAAATTTGGAAGCTTTGAAAAGTGTTGTTTCTGACAAAACTTGTGGTCTTATGTTGACGAATCCTAATACCCTTGGTCTTTTTGAAGAGAATATTCTGGAAATCTCACAGATCATTCACGATGTTGGTGGCCTTCTTTATTATGATGGCGCCAATCTAAATGCAATTGTAGGTAAAGTTAAACCTGGAGATATGGGGTTCGATATTGTACATCTCAATCTTCATAAAACTTTTTCAACACCACATGGCGGTGGTGGACCGGGTGCTGGTCCTGTTGGTGTTGTTGAGGCGTTAGATTCATTCTTGCCCATTCCGAGAGTGGCGGTTGATGGAAAGCGTTTCTACTTAGACTATGACCATCCTCGAAGCATAGGCAGTGTCGGAGGGTTCTATGGAAATTTCGAGATTATAGTACGAGCTTTCACATATATTCTCTCGATGGGATTTAGTGGATTGAATAAAATCGCAGAATTCAGTGTCTTAAATGCAAATTACTTAGCTCGTAAAATCTCAGAGATTAAAGGTTTCGATCTTGTATATGGCCTAGATAGATTGAGAACACATGAATTTGTGATAAGCTGCTCTAGGCTCAAATTGGATACCGGTGTAACCGCGAAACATGTGGCTAAGAGAATGTTAGACTATGGTATTCACGCCCCCACAATATATTTTCCTCCTATTGTAGAAGAAGCTTTTATGATAGAACCTACTGAAACTGAATCCTTTGAAGAACTCAACAGATATGTAGCCATTTTTTCTCAAATATCAAAGGATGCTTATCTGAATCCGAAGATAATATTTGAAGCTCCTCACAACACGTCTATCACAGCTTTAGATGAGGTCAAAGCTTCGCATCCAAGAACTATGTGTTTAAGTTGGCGAATGTACAAGAAACAACAAAAAATAAACACGATTTGAGAAATGTAACCTTCTTATTAAAATCGGGATCAAACGGGTTATCCTAGATTCTATTGCAGTAACTTAGGAATACGCAATAAAAAGATCTCTACGTCTCTCTAACTTACTTTCCTTTTCCTGCCATATCTATTAACATCATAGAAAGGCATCTTAACCACTTTACTTTCAAGGAGTCTTCCTCTAACTTCAATATGTAACGTTGTTCCTTCTACATCTAAATCGGGTGGTACATAACCCATACCTATCCCACTCTTTAACAATGATGAAAATCCTCCACTAGTTACATAACCCACTTCTTTTCTATTTCCAAATATTTTAAATCCATAACGCGGAATTCCACGGTTAACCATCTTAAAACCAGTACGTATCTTTGAAACTCCAATTTTTTTTTGAGTAACTAATGCTTTCTTTCCTATAAAGTCGCCTTTGTTAATATTCACAGCAAAATCTAGTTTAGCTTCATAAGGTGTTATTTCTTCCGTGATGTCGTTACCATATAGACAAAACCCTGCTTCAAGGCGAAGACTATCTCGTGCTCCAAGACCACATGGTTCGATTTTTGATTCTTTCCCATTTTCTAATAGGTTATTCCAAACTTTCAAAATATTATCCGAATTTGAGCCATTTCTCTTAAACAGAATCAGTTCGAAACCTTTTTCACCTGTGTACCCCCCCTTCATTATCAACACTTTCTCTCCAAACACCTTCATCCATTTAACATGAAATTCTTTTATCTCCGCTAAATCGTTTTTAATAAGCTTTTGCAATGTAAAGGCGGCTTTGGGTCCTTGAAGAGCAAACATAACTGTTTCATCAACTATATTACTAATCTTTACATCAAAGGCTTTAGCGTGTGCCATTAACCATTGATAATCCTTTTTTATATTCACAGAATTGTATACAATTAAGTAGTAATCTTTGATTTTATAAACGGTTAGATCGTCTATTATTCCACCATTTACGTTACACATGGTTGAATATTGGCCTTGAAAAGGGTGTAGTTTAGATATATCACTTGATGTGACATAGTTTAAGAATTCATTTGCATTCTTCCCAGTGATTATCGCTCTCCCCATATGTGATACGTCAAAGATGCCAACATTTTCCCGGACTGCCATATGTTCTGAAATAACTCCTTTATACCAAAAAGGCATCTCGAATCCTGAGAATTCTTGTAAAAAACCATGAGCTTTATGAAATTTATGAAGTAGTAATCTTTTCATTTCACACTCACCAGAAACCATTTAATTCAATATTTACAATTTACTCAAATTCAATAAATTATTTTATTTAAACCCATTAATAAAGATCAAAAGTTGATTCTCATCTTCTACCAAAAGATTCAGAGTATCAACGGATAAACCTACTCATACACTTTAGTGTAAAAATAATAAAAAGTGGTGCATGATAAAAAAATTCTGAGAATTATGCTTACAATATTAATCTCAAATAAAAAAGAACCTCTTTTTATAATCTAAAATCTTCTATGGCCTATTATTTTACTCACTTGTTATTTCATCGAATAGATCCATGATTGAGACTTCCCTTTGTGTTCTACGCAGTAAATCTCTAAGAATTACACAATCTCTTTCCAATTCCTCGGGGCCAATAATAATTATGCTAGTATAACTTTTCTTGTTAGCGTACGATAAAGCAGACCCAATACTTCTTCCAATCATTTCGTTATGAGCAACGATTCCATTTCTTCTTAAGTCAGAAGCAATTTCCAAAGCTTTCAATACCAATTTTTTGTTAACAGGAATAACAAGAATCTTCTTGAAAGATGCAAACTTTTTTGGGAAAAGTTTTTCCCTTTCCAAACCTAAAACCATTCTATCTATCCCTGGTGCACAACCAACTGCGTGCATTGATTCTCCTCCAAAAAGTTTAACGAGTTTATCATATCTTCCTCCTCCGCCAAGAGATATATCTAAATTAGGTATGAAAACTTCAAAGATCATACCTGTATAATATTCCAAACCACGAGTAAACCCCAAGTCAAGGAAAAAATCTGTTTCAACTCCACCCATCCTAGCAAGAATGATAATCTCTTCTAGATTTTCCAATGCTGTCAACGCCTTATTATTTTGTTGAAGGTTCCGTTTACTTTCTAAGAATATTTGTTTCCAGTTGGTTCCTTTAAGTTTGAAAAGACTTTTTATGGTATTTAAGCAATTTTTTGAAACTTTCAATTTTTTAATGATTGTTAATGCTTTAGTGGTTTTTTGTTGATCTATTAATCCCATTATCATGTTTTGGTCAGTTTCATCTACACCTTCATCACTCAAGATTCCGCGAATAACTCCAACATGTCCAATTTTTATGAAGAAATCTGAAAATCCCGATCTTTTCATTAAATCACTGTTGATCGAAATGATTTCAGCATCAGCTATAGGTTGATTAGAACCAAAAAGTTCAAAACCAGCTTGCCAAAATTCTCTATATCGACCCATTTGTGGGTTGTCATATCTGAAGCAATTGGCGATATACCCTAGCTTTAGCGGTTTTGCTTCTGTTCTAAGTTTATTAGCGACGATTCTTGCTATAGATGGTGTTATTTCAGGTCTTAATGCAAGTTTCCTTCCACTAAGATCGTTTAAGATGAACATTCTATGCCTTATTTCATCTCCAGCCTTAGCGCTTATCAAGTCAAATGATTCAAGCGTAGGTGTCTCAATTTCTTCATAACCATATAACCTGAAACATTCACGAACCTTTTCTTCCACGAATTTTCTTTTAGCAAGATCTTCTGGAAGGAAGTCCCTCATTCCTTTAACAGTTCTGAAAGTTCCCAAATTAGAATCCTCACAATAAAGATTGACAGTCCAATTTCTATCCAAACAAGAATCGTTAATGCTTTTTAGTGTTTTCCTTGGAATACTTCTTTTTAATTAATCATCTACTTTTTAGAAATCAAGGGATGTATAGATTTAATACATTCTTCAAGTTCTTTTTGGATATTTCTTATCTATTGAATCATAACTTTTTCTTTACTATCAATTGTTTCCTGATAATATGTTAAAATAATTTTATTGGTATAGGTTTTATCTTCAAACTTTACGAATTTTTTTTTAAAAAATTATCTCTTTATGTTAAACCTCTACCAAATCCTCCAATTGTAAAAGCTAGAAGTCCTATAATCATCCAAATTAAAATCATATTTTTAACTTTTACAACATTCTCTTTTGAATAGTTCTTCCATAAAATGATGGAAGAAAAAATAAAACCGCTATTTGAGAAAGTAACGATTGGCAAATATACCCATGAAACCATCTTGTAGATCCACGGAAAAACACTCAGTATAATAGCGCCGAAGAAAAAGAGGATGCCTACAATACTTGCAACTCTTGGACTATATCGAATGGCAATTGTTTTTATATTTCGAATCCTGTCACCTTCTACATCAATAATTCCTTTTACAATCTCTCTGCCTGTATTGGCAAAAAAGATCATCAAATCGAAGAAGAGAAGTAATCCCAATCTATCAAAATTAATATTCCAACTTTTGTAAATAAAACCACCATAAAGTAAAGGAATAGCAATACATGCACTTACCATAAAATTACCTATCAAACCCATCTGTTTACCCTTAATATTATAAAATAACGAGATCAAAAGTGATGTAATTGCAACCAAGAAACAAGCTAAGTTTGTTATCAGCGCGAATACAAGACCAATTATGCTGAGTGCCATAGCGAAAAATAATGCTTCTTTTATTGAAACTAAACCACTTGGTATTGGTCTCTCTGGCACATTAATAGCGTCTACATCTCTATCCCAGTAATCATTAACAATCATTGACGTACCTGTAAGAGTGAACGCTGTAAAGAATCCGAATAATGATGGTTCAAATGGCAAGAGCGTAAAATATGTTATTAATTCACCTATCAAGACTGCTAAACCCATCATCAAACAATTGATTGGTCTTATAAGCCGAATAAGACCAATAATTTTATGCATTGTATTTTCGCCTCAATACCCATTTAATTGGGTGTGAGTAGCATATATCTTCCTTGGTAGCCCTATATTTTCCTTGATAACATGTTTTCCACTAATTAAAAGAATTTTAACACTTATTTTTAGAAAAACTTAATTTTTTATATATTTAATGTTGTAAGCTGATAATAGACTATCTCTCCTCTTCTATCCATAACTGCGATTATTAATTCTTTCTTCATACCTTGAACCAACTGTAGCACTTCTTTTAGCTTCTCAATGGGAACGGAGTTTCCTTCGCAAGTAATAAAGATGAGATATTTTGCAGCTTTTTTGTTATATGATCCCCTACTGTAAACTCTAAATGTTATTCCCCAACCAGCTCCCTCTCTAACGACGTAACCACGTTTTCTTAAATCTCTATAGACCAAATAGTTTGTCCAAATATCATTATCTTCAGATTGAAACTTTTCTAAAAGAGACTGAAAATTGAGTTCTTCTCCAGTTTCACAGTCACTAACTATTATTCTCTTACTTGATAAAAGATAAAGAGCTTCCCATGAAGATAAAGCAAGATCTGGTTTATCATCTAACTTTGTACCAAATCCTATTTGACGAAATGTTTCAGCATCTGATTGATTTGAGATTATAACTTTTCCCTTATCAAACGTAGATTTAACTTCTCGAGTGATCATTTTGAAATAAAAAACCTCACTTATTTTTAATTTTTTATGTTATTGTTTCCCCTTGAATTTTTTACACGTTCAATTATGTGCGTAATACGCTGTTATTTTATTTTCTACCTTTTTTATTTTTACAAATCCAAATCTTTCGAATTGTACAATATCTTCCGGCTTCAAATTTTTACAATTTATTTCTGCTAATCCCTCAACGTGAGATGCATCTGGCATGATGATTGATGTCTCTATTCCTTCATGATCAGGTATCCAGTGAATTAAGCGTACTTTTTTCTTTTTAGCATCCCTATATGATTCGTTATAAAACTCAGACACTACTTTCTTGTTAATCTTTTTTATTTTTATATTGAATAAACCCATTAGACGGATAACTTTATTTAACTTCAGTAATGGAATATCATTACTTGATATCAGAAGGGACGCGCATTCTTTTTTAGGTATTACTTTTAAGATTCTATATCCTCTGTTCGAATCGTCAGGATGAAGGTTATGTTTTGATATATAGTCTTTTTTTAATCCATAGACTAATAGTTTCACAGGGTTACTTACAAAGAAGTATCTGTTAGATAAAATATCCACTTTTTTTCTGTTGTAAGCGAATATATTCTTCCAACTGAGAGTCACATCTACAGGGCTAGGTCCAACATTCATGATCAGTTGACGGATTGTTTCAGATACAAATCCTCTCTTCCTAAGAGCTATTAAAGTACCCAAACGTGGATCATCCCACCCTTCAAAGACGCCTTTTTTAATTCCTTCTCTAATCTTTGATTTACTAAATACTGTATCAACCATTTTAAAGCGTCCATAGTGGATCGCTTCCGGATATTTCCAGTTTAAATACTTATATAGAAAGTGCTGTCTAATCGAATTTGTTAGATGTTCTTTCCCTCTCAAGATATGGGATATCTGTAATTCATGATCGTCTATTCCACAACAGAAAGCGAAAAGAGGCCAAACACGGTATTTATCTCCAGTTCTTGGATGCGGAAATTTTTTTACATTGATTATCCTAAGAGCTGGCCATTCTCTAACCGCAGGGTTTGGGTGGTTAAGATCTGTTTTAATTCTAACAACAGCTTCTCTTTCCTTAAAGAAACCATTAAGCATACCTTCCCATCTCTCTAAATGTTCACTATTTGGGCGTGTGCGGCATGGACACGCCTTTTTAAACAATATTCTTTGTTTAAACTTTATAGAATTACAGATGCATACATATGCTGCTCCCATTTCAATAAGTTGTCTTGTATACCTATAATAAATCAGCAATCTATCTGACTGGAAGACTTCATCATTCCATTTCACACCAAGCCAACGAAGATCATTTCTAATCCAGTCATATGCCTCCAATATTGGAGACTTTGTTTTAGGATCACTATCATCAAATCTTAAAGTGAAGCGACCTTCGTACATTTTTGCGTATTCATCACAGAGAATCGCTGCCCTCGAACTACCAATATGTAAATGACCGTCTGGATTAGGAGCAAATCGAACATGAACAAAAGGATACTGTTCAACTTTAGGTAAAGGGGGAAGTTGCTTTTCCTTAGTTTTAACTTTCTTTCTGTTAAGAAGATCTGGCCACTTCGTTTCAACAATCTTCTTCTTTTCAGATAAGGGAATCTTATTAAGTTCTAAAACTATCTGATTTACTACTTTTCCCATCTCTTTTACGTTAGCTTTTAAATCTGGTCGTTCAGCAAGAAGCTTCCCTATTACAGAATCCGTTTTAGCTCTTCCATTATACTGTACAGCATTTAATAGTACTAATTTTCGAATTAATGAGTTTAGTTCTTTTTCTATCAAATAATACTATCCCTTTTAGTATACTGCATTATTCGCGGTTATTTGAATTTTAAGAGAATGAAAACCCTATTTGACTTAATACTCTCTCGTAATGAAATATTCACAGATTTTACGAAAAGCTTCTCTTGTTGGAGTTGGAGGAAATGAGAGTAGATGATTTATTGCTTTTTTTTGTAACATTTTAGCTTTTGTTATAGCATAATCTATGGATTTTAAAGATCGAAATATCTGTTTAATATCTTCAATCTCACTTAACGATGCTTTCTTATTACCTAATCCTGATAGTATTTGTTTACGTTGATTATTATTTGCATGAGCTAAAGCATGTATAGTGATAAGTGTTCTTTTTCCTTTCTGTATGTCACTTCCAATAGGTTTTCCTAAAACTTTTTCATCTCCTGTTAAACCAAGAACATCATCCATTATTTGAAAAACGAGACCGGCATAATACGCAAATTTATCAAGTTTCTTAATTTGAGAACGTTGTCCTCCTCCAATAATAGCGCCTGATTTTACAGCGAGTTGAAGTAATGCTGACGTTTTTTTTCCAATCATATTAAAATATTCTTTTTCTGATACATCTAGCTTGTGTTCATATAATATATCCAGCGCTTGTCCTTCGCAGACTAAAATTGTTGCTTTTGTTATTTCATCTAAAATTTTAAGCAGTCGCTTTGAAGTTACTTTTTTAAAATCTATGTTATATAGCACTGCTTCGTAAGCTTTTGCAAATAACATATCTCCCGCTGTTATGGCAATTGGTACTCCCCATAAAACATGAACCGTTTGGACCTTTCGTCTTTTGTCATCGTTATCAATAATATCATCGTGGATTAACGTAAAATTATGAATAAACTCTATAGCTACCGCTATAGGTAAAGCCACTTCTATTTCTCCACCGACTATTTCACACGATTTTAGAACTAAAAAGGGACGAAGTCTCTTCCCACCCGCGTCCATTAAATGTCTAGACGCATTATACAATTCTTTTGGAGTATTTTCTTGTGTAAATATCTGGTTTATTGTTAAATTAACTTTTTGTGTAACGTCATTTAATTGTTTAAGGAGAATTTCGTTCAATCTATAACACTTCTCTGTGCATATTTTTCTGGTTTGATCCCTCTAAGACGTAACCATTCAGCTACATGGTTCGTAATCACTAACGGGATTTCATTTAGCTTCTCTATAGTATTTGCTCCAACAAGAAACATAGTCATTTTAATTTCTTCTATTAATGTTTCAAGAACATTTTCAACTCCCCCCTCTAAAGCGGATTTTAAAAGTGGTGATGCTATTCCTACAGCATTTGCGCCAAGAGCAAGAGTTTTCGTTGCCTCTATACCCGTTCTTATACCCCCTGAGGCTATAAGCGTTAATTGAGTAGTCTGTTTTACTTCAATGATGCTTAATGCTGTTGGAATGCCCCAATCCCAAAAAACATTTCCCAATCTTTCATGTAATTCATCAAAAGTTCTCTTTGCTCTGAAAGATTCAACAGCAGCCCAACTTGTTCCACCTGCACCACTGACATCTATTCCTTTAACACCAGCTTTCTCAAGCAGAACTGCATCTTCAAAAGATATTCCAGCTCCAGTTTCCTTAATTAATAATGGCACTGATAGTTCTGTGGCTATTTCCCTAATTTTTTTCAATACACCACTAAATGATGCGCTTCCTTCAGGTTGAATTGCTTCTTGAAGTGGATTGAGATGAATTGCAAAAGCGTCTGCATCAATCATATCTATAGCTTTTTGAATTTCCTTAAAACTATTCTTTTTTAGAATTTGTGAAGCACCTAAATTTCCTATTAAAAACGCGTTAGGAGCGTTATTCCTTACTACTTTAAATGATTCTTCTAATTGTGGGTTCTCTAGAGCAACTCTTTGACTCCCAACACCCATAGCTAAACCAAGTTTTTCTGCAGCTTCCGCTAAAGCAGCATTAATAACTAAAGCCTTTCTTGTACCCCCAGTCATCGCTTCTATAACTATAGGGGCCTTTAACTTATGATCAAATATTGTTGTCGATGTATTTATTTCATTTAAAGAGATTTCAGGTAAAGCTCTGTGAATCAAGTAAATATCTTCAAGTCCCGTACTTTTATTTTGGGCTTGGATGTCTTTATCTATACATATATCAATATGATCTTCCTTTCTATTTTTTGTAACGGCCAATTGTATCTACCTCTGTTTAATTTCTGTACCTTTTACCTTTTCATTCTTCAATGCTTTGTATAACCGGTTTACTTTTTTTGCATTTATTATTTTAACCTTAATACCCGCTTCCACTGCAGGTATTAATTCAACGATCTTACCAAACATACCGCCTGTAACATCGGTTGTTCTGGCTCTACTTAAGTTATTCATCGAATTTTTTAATGCATCTAACTCTATTTCTTCAATGATCTTTGCCTTAGGATTCTTTTTGGGATCTTCGTTGAATAAACCATCAACATCTACACAAATAATGATTTGATTAACTTTGAATTTTATTGCGATGTTTGAAGCTATTTGATCTCCTGAAAGGATTGAAAAGCCTATTTTTTCATCTAAAACAGCATCTCCATATAATAAAGGAATAAGGTTTATCCTTAACATCCTCTCAATAAATGATGTATTAATCTCAGAGATTCTTCCTTGATCTGTAAGAATAAATGCAGAAGGTTGTACTGAAATAATTGGAACGTTTTGTTGAATAAGGCTATCAACAATCATTTTATTCAAAACCATCATTGCTTGCCTAGTCTTTGAAAATCCAATTAACTGTCTTTGATCTTTTAATCCTTCTATTATGTTATATTTTCTTGCTAGAGGATGACCATAGCTTCCACCACCATGAATAATTATCAGCGATTTTCTATCTGCTCGTTTTATTTCTCTTGCAAGTCTATTAATAACTGAAAGATTAGGCGTGAATGGTTTCTCTTTTGTTGTAATTACACTTCCACCAAGTTTTACTATAATAGGTGTTATTATTCTATCCATGTATATACCCCTCTATCTACTTTTTCAGCAATTATTGGAAATCCTCCTGCTTCATGAATTGCTTTTGCTATCTCTTCTCTTTTATCAAGGGTTGAAAGGGCTAAGATGCAACCTCCTCCTCCAGCACCTGTTATTTTAGCTCCTAAAGCACCACTTTGTTTTGATATATGGATAAACCTATCCAAGACCTTATTGGAAACACCAATAGCTGTTAGGAGGCTATGATTTAAATCCATTAATTCACCAACCATTTTCAAATCTCCCTGTTTTAATGCCTTGATAACTTGGCCTGTAAGATCACCTGCTACATGAATTAACGGGTTAATTAACTGTGGAAATTTATCTCTTTTAATACGAACACTATCCACGATTTGACCTGTATTCCTTTTGATGAATGTGTTACCTATCACAATCGGTATTGGTACTTTGATATCTAGTCTTGAAGCACCTTCATCTTTCTTGTAGCATATGATTCCTCCTTTTGTCGAAATTGTTTGATCTATACCTGAAGGGTTCATATGAACGATTTTTTCACCCTCAAGTGATAATTTAATGATCTCTTTTTCTGTGAAATCAACTCCAAATAATTTTCCAATGGCTGCGATAGTAGCCACTGCTAAGGCACCTGAAGAACCTAAACCAGCAGCGACTGGAATATTTGAATCTACTTCTATATTTAAACCTAGATTTTTTTCCAAATAATTAAGTGCTGCTTGTGCCGAAACTTTAATAGGCATCAGAATTTTTCGAGTTTCGTCTCCTCCCTTTTCATGTATAAATTTTTTCCCCTTAAAGATTCCACTATATCCAAGAGTTGAAGTGACTCGAATTGAACCGTCTTGCTTTTCTTGAACTCTAACATGTACATTTCTATTAATTGCCATAACTAGTGCTGGTTCACCATATACGACGAAGTGTTCACCAGTTAAAATCACTTTACCGGGCGCGGATGCTGATGCCTTCAAGTTATCTGCTTCCCTTTTTTTTAAAAAAATCGTTATTTACTCTGAGTAAAAATATTGTTTTAACTCTTTTTTTATGTACACAAAAAAATATTTAAAATAATCTGTTTATATCATCATAATAACATTCTTAATTTTAGATAGTAAAATTTGGAAACACTTAAAAAAGTGATTTGTTATTTTTCATAAATTTAATTTTTTATTTATTAATTCTGAAAAATATCAACATTTCTCTTTTATTAATGCATTGGCAAATAGTTGACATTACCGTATTATGGATAAAGCGGCGTAACCGACTACACTTCTTCCATTATTTATAATATCACCGCTTGTTTTATAACTTAGAAGTTTAGCTTTGGTTGCACCTAACTTCTTTGCAGCAATCAGTGCAACAGTAACCGGTCCATATCCACACATAGAAATATTATTTACTTCAACTGCTGTTTGAAGTGATTCCTCATCTAAGTTAAGTATTGTATCTATGATTAATTGATCTTTTTTCATAGCTATTTCTTGTGGTTCATAATGCGTTAAATCTGTAGATGCAATTATTAGAACATTTTTATGATAAGTAACTTTTGCAATGGCTTCTCCAAGGTTCCGACATATTTCTAAATCTTGCATTCTCATGCAGATCGGTACAAATTGAAAAGTACCATAAATATATTGGAGAAATGGAAGTTGAACCTCTATTGAATGTTCAAATCTATGCGCTTGATTATCTATATCTACATAACTTGATGAACTTTGGATTTCTTTAGCTAATTTTGAATCCACCGCAATATCTCCGAAAGGCGATCGCCATATTTGATTTGCATCAATGGAGACATCGCTCCCATAACCTGTATGATTCGGTCCAAGAATAATTATTGAATTTGGTTTCCCATCACTAGCTGCATAATAATAACCATTAGCTGCTACTGGACCTGAAAATGCGTATCCTGCATGTGGAGAAATTATAGATACTAGTCTTCTTCTATTATTCTTTTTTAGTTTAGGAAATTTTCCAGGGCCAAATCGATGCAGAAAACATTCATCAATCTGTCTTCTTAAGGCTTTATCAGTGTCGGCGTAAAAGGTTCCTGCATGACATGGATATCTAACACGCATTTGTCCTCTCTCATTCACCTTCAGAATTTTCATCAAATATTACTTCAGCAAGTTTTATCTCAAAATCTTCTATCGGAACCGAGATTTCTCCATCCGCTGGAATTTCCCCTCTTTCTCTTAAAACTTGTCTTGCTAGCAACCAGTATACCGTTGCTAGTGATCTTCGACCTTTATTATTTATGGGGATAACTAAATCAACATTTGTAAACTCATCCTCTGTATCACAAAGTGCTATAATGGGTATACCTATTAATGCTGCTTCTTTTACTGCTTGATGATCAGCTTTAGGATCCGTTACAACAACTATTCCGGCATCCAAATGATATGAATGAATCGGATTAGAGAAAAGACCCGGTAAGAACCTTCTAATAATTGGAATTGAATGCGTTACATCACAAAATTTCTGTACAGGTGTTTTTCCATATAAACGTGATGACACAACAACTACTTTGGAAGATTCAAATTTTGCGATAAATTTTGCAGCCATTCTTATTCTTTCATCTATTTTTTGAATATCTAAAACAAAAAGTCCATCCGGCCTCACTCTGTAAATGAATGGCATCATATCCTTTGTTTTAATTCTTGTCCCTATGTGTATCCCTGCAGAAAGATAAGTATCAAGTGGGAGCAGATACTCTATCTCATGATTGATCTCATCATTATTTTCTTTATTCTCACTCTCTTCTTTAGACATTATTTTACCTCGTAAAATCATTAATTCAATTTATACAACTATATCCCTTGTGCATTTATCCCATACAAGTATCTACTCATTATTAACTTAGAAATTTTACTTCTCTTTTTTATAGAACTTAAGAATTTCATCAATAATCTCAACATTAGAGATAAGCATTCTACGACAACAATACCTAATTAAACCTAAATCATCCAAAACATTACTCACCTTCTCTCCACTCTTCACTCTTCGATCATACTCTTCCCATTTATCGCCTACTATCTTTCCACATGTAAAACATCTAACAGGGATCATCATTTGAAATATACCACTTTTAGTGTGTGCGTAATCATTAATTATTAAACATTTCTTTTCTTCTTAATTTTATTCCAATCTCAACTTAACCATATTTGGCCGTAGATTGCATTAATTATCGCGTCTTATTATTCTTTCTATCATATTTATCACGATTGATTTTAATTTGACCTTTTTTGCATTTAATGGATTTCACCAGATATAGCTTCTAAAAAATTATTCATATCCTTAAATATCGTTAGAGGAATCCCAAATAATCTTTCTATATCTTTACTATACATAACTATAATTTCACCCTATGGCGTTACCTTTCCCATATTTTTACCGAAGAAATTTTTCAATTCATATTCTTCTTTCCACTTAATCAATCTTTTAATTTATCAGCTTCTAAAGATGGAGTTTCCATATAATTAGTTATAAATTGAAAATAAAACTTTCAATAACCTTACGCATAATGTTCTAAAATCCATTATTTTATTGAAGAAGTTAAATATGACAATTTTCATCGAAATATGTTTTTGAATACAAATACCTAATCGTAATACTGACCGCTTAGAATAAACACATTTGTTACGTTTTTCTCTTTGTACAATTATTTAACCCGAGTGTTTTATGTTACTATTTTTACTCCTGAAATCCCCTTTGTGTTCTGCACAGTAATCACTTGAACCTCTTCGTTAACATTCATAAACTGTCCTGGAGTTATTACTAAGTATTGACTCTCCTTTTCTTGTTCCATCTCTTTTAGAAGTATCTGCGAAATCACCTCTCTATTCCTTGGGTCCATATGCACATCAAATTCATCGACAGCCCTAAATGGAGATTTGATATGACGTTGTACGGCAAGTAGAAAAGCCATCGTTGCTGAACTCTTTTCACCACCACTTTGTGTTCGCGAATCGAGTACATGCGGTTGACCACCTTTAAACCCAACAATTAATTCTAATCCCGCTGTTTCGATGTCTTCAGTGTTTACAAGTTTTACATTACCTGTTCCACCAATTTTTTCTAGAAATGCTTGGAAGCTTGGATTAACTTTATCTAGAAGAGATTGGAGAAGTCTTCTCCAGATTTTTTTTCTCTCTTCTACTTCTAAGAGCGCACTACCTCTATTCTCTGATACTATGATAACTTTCTCCTTGAGCTCATTACATAGATTTAGATAGTTCATATAAATTGTTTTCACATCTTCAGGTATTTCCTTGAATAATGTCAACTGTGCAGTAGATATTTTAATATCTACTGTGATATCCGATAAACTACGTTCTGTATCGATTCGTGCTCCCATTTTTTCTAATAATGGTTTAAGTTGAATCAGTTCTCTCTGAGCGCCATTAAGATCATTTTTTAAACCATCAATCTCATTTTTTAGATTCTTATTCTGAAATTCTAGTAAAACTTTTCTTTCCCTTTCATATTGAAATCGTTCCATAATCGAACTGATTTCTTTTTCAATTTTTTCTAGTTCAGCTTGAGTAATAGAAACCTTCACTATAACTTCTCTCTTCATTTCATTAGTAGACTGATTCTGAATCCAAATTTTACTAATATACCGTTTAAAAGTTTGTATTATTTTTAGAATAATTTCTTGATACTTATCTTCAGCTCTGCTAGCTTTATGAACTCTTCCATGTTGAGGTTTAATATATAATTCTCCAAAATTAGACATTTCCGCTTCAAGACGAGGGATTTCAATTTTTAATGTGTGTACTTCTGTCTGAATATTCTTCACTCTCTGTTTAAGTCCGATATGTGATCCATTAATCTCTTCTAAATCATCCAGATTCTCAATTATTCCTTTTTCTTTATCATAATATTTTTTAATGATTTTACACGAATTTGTTATATCATCTAGTAATTGTTCGGCTTGTGTAACAATAGGAAAAATTTTTTCTAGTATTCGTTCTTCTTCCTTTAGTTTTTCTTGTTTCTTTCTCATATTCGATAATTCGTTTTGAATTTCTTCAAGCTCAATTCGAATAGTTGAAACCTGTTTTTCAGTTCTTTCGACTTGTGATTCCATTTCTTTCAAATGAGTTAACCATTGATTTGGTGTAAGTTTACTACCACACTTGTTACACTTTATTTGAGGATTTTCTCTTTTTCCGTCTAAACATAAGTGAACTTCTCTGATGTGTTTAGATACTAAAGATATTTCATTCTCAAAAACGCGAATTTTTACAATAATTCTTTGTTCTTCTTCAGTCAAAGACTGTAAGGATGTATTTATCTTACTGATTTGTTCTTCCATAAGCTTTCTTGTCTCAACTTCAGATTGTAGTTGATGTAAAACATTTTCAGCTAATTTCACGGGATCATCCGTTGATTTAATCTCTATCGTGGATGGTATACTTTTTATTAATCTATCAAGCTCTTTTTCTAAATTCTCTTTTCGAGCTTCTTCCCATTTGATTTTCTCTACTAGTTCATCCCAAATCTCAAGTAATGGTTCATTTTGATCTATTAGGGTTAAAAGCTGATCAAGTTTTTTTCTTTTCTGGAGCAAAGACACATTTTTAAGTTCTTGATCCTTGATCAATTTTTCAAGTACTTCTTTTTCATTTTCTTGTACATCAGCTTCATATTTGATCAGTTGAGCATTCGTTTGAAGTTCACTAAGAATTCTCTCCAATGTTTGTATTGATTCAGAACGATTGCTTATTTTAGAATATACATTTTCCAATATTGAAGTTTCGAAGAGTTTTTTTTCACGAAGATTCTTTATAAAAATATCTTTATTATCCGTCTCTGCTAAAAGCACCTGAACATCGAAACCGTTATGAATAATTTTTTCATGATTATGAACATTTTTTAAGATTCCATTCATTTTTTCAATTTTCTCTTCAATCCCAATCCTATCTTTCTCCAACACAAGAAGGGCATTATAGATCTCACTCTGTTTGAAACGTAGCTTATTGAGTTTCTCCTTCCACTCTTCTAAAATATCTATTTTTTCATTTATTTCCCTCTCTTTTTTAATCCATTCCTCTTTTTTTCTATCAATCCTTTCCTCCCACGCCTCAACAATTCTCTCATGTTTAATCAATCTAGCCCAAGCAAGCTCACGTTCAAGAAAATTTCTCTTTAAAAGCAGATCTTCCCTTTGTAGATATCTATTATATTCACCCTTCCAATAGTTCAATGTCTGTTCTGCGTTCTTGAGTAGATTAGATGTAGATTCTTCTTCACTTAAGACTTGAGTTAATTTATTTTGAGCATCGAAAAGATTCTCTCTATACTTTTTGAATCCTACTGCTTCTTCTACCATTATTAATTTCTGTTGAGCTGTTGTGATACCAAACTCCATCATCATGTGTTGATGCATGATAATCAGCATATTATCCGGATTTATTCCCAACTCAGAAAGGAGATCAACTACTTCATTTTTAGTTATAGTTTTAAAATTTGCTTGAAACCAGTAATTGCCATCTTTTTTCAAGTATCGAGAAAGTCTGAGATAATCAGTATCAAAAGATGGTATGGGCCTTTTACCATCCTTTACTTTATTATCAAAACTTAGTGTTACACGCGCAGTGTCTTCTCCCCAACGAATCATGTCACTAAATTTTTTCCCTCTCTCCGTGTAAGCTTGACCTAATACAACAGAAATTGCTAAAAGTATGGATGATTTTCCAGCTCCATTCGGTCCACATACTAAGTTCAAACCTAAGTTAAGAGGTATCCTAGCATATTCATAAGACATGAAATTCTCCAATATTATCTCACTTATCAAAAAGGAATCTTCTCCTCACAACATATTTTATAATTAATCAAACATAAAACCTATAATTTTCTATTTCTTTATACTTATTTTCTTTGTTGAAACTTATCCTTTAGCAATTAGTTAAAGTTTAATATTAAACCAAAAGTTAAAGACTATAAATATTGTCCATGAAAAAATAAATTATAATCATGGATCCAATGACTGTTTTACTAAGAACTACTTAATATTAACTTCTTAACACCGTTCCTTTTAATTATATTATAAATGATTCCTTTTATATTTCCAATCCTTAATATCAATTTTCAGGCATACACCTCTTTATATTATCTACTAACAAGAGACATGACCTCCACATATACTCCGAAATAATTATCTGTAGCTATTTTCTGTCTAAAATGAACATTAAGTAAACTAAAAATTAGATTGTAAACGCGAGGAATATAAGACATCATTTAAAAAAAAATTGATTATAACTATAATATACTACAATTTATATGCGTATTTATACAAATTTTCACTAATCTGAAACTTGAAATTGGAATCTTTCTAAGAAGCATTATTGCCGATATCTTTTACAAAATAGTAGAATTTGCTGTATTGCTCGTTAGAAGAGTATTGATTAAACCTAAAGAAAAGATCTTGGATATTGCTTACGAACTTCTTTTTTCCAATATGTAATATATTTAACTGCAATAAATGGTTTGAAAATATTTATTTTCTGCTCAAACATTATATTTACAGAAAATGGATTCAAAAATGGTTAATGTTACTACCTCAACAAAAAAGGAAAAAAAGGGTACCGTACGGTAAGCTATCAACTTGTATCTTTGATGTTTAGCAAAGATGAATTATCGCATTCAATTTTAATTATTTAATTTAAGATTATCATTTTAACATCCAGTCATCATTCTCAACATGATACGGAAAGACTTTAACAATTTAGTTAATCAAGAATAATCATCCGCCTACAAATCACGTGATAAACGAATATCTTAGGAATAATAAAAAACATAAAACAGAAGATAGAATAAAGACTTGTTTATCACAAATATAAATTTACCATTCTCTCCACATAGAAACCCATTAATAACAATACTCTTGGACCGTTATACGATACTTACAATAACCATTCCACGTAAAAGTAATACTATCATTCTTTGTAATTATTAACTTCCGTCATAATTTGCATTGACTATTTTTATATAAAGACGTGAAAACTGATTTTCTCTTCTAATCTAAAAAACTATAGTTATTTTGTTAATAACCGCTTAATGTTCTATCTATAGGATTTCTGTTTTCTAGTTCTTGCTCTGGGTCCACCGAATTTTTTTGACTCTTTTCTACGAGAATCTCCACTTAACATTGTCCTGTCATAGTCAAGAAATCTTTTTTTTACAATTGATTGCTTCGACCATTTAACAATTCCTCTGGCTATAGCCATTCTAACAGCCTCTGCCTGACCCATAAATCCTCCACCTTTAACATTGACGTCTATATCCACATTTTTACAAATGTCCCCCGAGAGATGAATGGGATCCAATATTTTTATTCGACAAATTTCAGGAGTCACTATTTCAATGGGGATCTTATTTACTCTAATTCTTCCCTTTCCAGATCGAAAGGTTGCACGAGCGATAGCAGTTTTTCTTTTTCCACTTGTTACGAATGGCTTTCTACTTACAACCATATTTTTTTTCACCTATGCGATGTCAACAAATAATATTATTCATACTTATTGATGTGATTATTATTTACCTTTTAATGAAGTATTTAATTATTCCATGATTTTTATTCCTGAATTTTTAGGATATTTTTCTACGATGCCTGGAATAGTTAAACACTCTCCACCCACTTCTTCAATTTTTCTTCTAGCTTCTTTTGAAAAACTAAAAGCAGCAATAAAGATTTTATGTTCCAAAGTTCCAGCCCCAAGTACCTTTCCTGGAACAACCACTTTTTCATTTTCATTTGTATATCTATTAATTCGACTCAGATTTACGCATACCCGTGTATGTTTCGATTTTTCAAATTTTTTCGCTAGAACAGTCCATAGAGCTCCCCCTGTCTCTTTAGCCTTTTTCTTTAAACAACGTATAATCATAAGAACTTCTGGATTAGTACTTCGCATTACTTTATTTCTCCTGATTTGATCTTCAATAGTTGTTCTTGGAAATCATTTGTTTTATTTATCAATATCTTATTTGCTTCATATATTATACGTTCTGCTGAAAGGGCTCCTGTTGATTCTATCATAAATATAAACGTATCTTTAAGTTTCTCAACTTGTATGGCATCAATTGGACAGGCAAAAACACATTCGTTACATAAATCACATTTTTCAATTTCAACAAAAGTAATTTTTTTATTTTCTTTTTTCAAAACTTTTTTAGGACAAGCTTTAATACACCGTTTACAAAAATTACATTTTTCCAGGTTAATATCTATCACTGCAGCATATTTGTATGTACATGCCGCGACTGGTTGCCATTTAGTGTGAACTTTACCCCTTCCTAACCTTGCATAACATTCTAAACGAACACTCTGTCCGTAACCAAGTTTTAAAAGTGGGATTCCTCCGTTAGCAGGAGTGATGTCTGGGTTAGTAGAATTCAATTCCTTTGAATATACTGTTCTATTCGATTCTTCCGATTTTGCTTCCAAAGTAAGTGTTACACTACATTGATTACATCCCAATTCACTTTGACATGTACATTCTTCAGGAAGAAAATAGGAGTCTAAATCTGTTTTTAGAGGAATCAATCCTAATCTAAGCGCTAAAATCTCATCATTCATTGGTGAAGAGTTTTCTATTACGATTACATCATCTATAGTCATTGAAGGAACTTCAGCTATCATAATTCTCCTTAATGCATTAGCTATTGGTATTGATATCCCATTAATTAAAAACTTTAAACAATCATCCTCATTTTCTAATATTCTAACTTCCAAAAAACATTACCCCTGGATGATTATACTCTTCTTCCTCTACGACCACCAGGACGTCTACAACCATCATGTGGAACCGGTGTAACCTCTTCTATTCTACCGATTCGTAGACCAGACCTAGCTAAAGCTCTAATAGCTGGTTGAGCTCCAGGACCAGGCGTCTTACTTCCTAAACCACCAGGAGCTCGAACCTTTATGTGAATACCAGTTATTCCCTTATCTTTTGCTGTTTGAGCCGCACTTGACGCAGCTTGCATAGCTGCATATGGAGACGATTCATATCGGTCAGCCTTTACAAACATACCCCCCGATTTTATAGATATAGTCTCCGCTCCGGTTAGATCAGTAATATGTACAATCGTATTGTTAAACGAGGAAAAGATGTTTACTATTGCCCATTTTTCTCCTTTTCCACTCATTGCACTTCACCTTCACTCTTAATATTATCTTCAGCTATTGTTGACGCAGGAGACGAAGTCTCTCCCCATATTAAACTATTATCTTTCGCAAAGGCACTAGTAGATGTGTATTTCAAGTGTTCTTCTTCATCTGCTTTCAGAATGCAACTGGGCGATGTAACTTTTCTTCCCCTTACAGAGACATGACCATGAGTTATAAGTTGACGCGCTTGAAGAGGAGTTTTAGCCATACCCTTCTTGTAAACTAGCGTTTGAATTCTTCTCTCAAGAATGTGTTCTACAGATAAGTCTAAAATCGTATCTAAAGTCGCGTTTTCTGGTACAATTTTCAAAGAAAAGAGCTTATGTAAAATCTGTTTTTCTAGTTTAGACCTATCTTCTGATGATTCTGCTAATAGGTTCCTTGCCAAGGTTCGATATTTAGAAAGCACATAATAATGACTCCATAATTCTCGTTTATTCCTCAGCCCAAATACACCAATTAATTTCAATTCACGTTCTAACCTATCGATATTCCATGGCTCTCTTGGGGATTCATACTTTTTTCTTTGCCGTCTAGGATCTCCCATTCATTCTCATCCCCATAATCATTTATTTTTAAATATTCACTTACTTCATAATTTCTTCTATCAATTCTTTTTTCTAATTTTCATAGCCTGAAAATAACTATTTTAGCTCAAATTTTTTAAATCTATTGCATCAACAAACATTATTTTACATTTACTCGTTGTCAAACAATATTAACGCTGTTTTTAAACATTATGTAAAGAAGATTCTTCTTTCTTTGTAATTAGCTTTACATTAATAATTTATTAAAGATAATTAGACCTTTAAGAAAAATATTCACTCTATCCTCTATAAAAATCTTTTTACATATAACTTCAAACTAAAAATATGGCGGGCCCGAGGGGAATTTCAGTCTGCCAGTACTCCGACAGTTCTTTTGAACCCCTGACCTTCGGGTTTCCCCTAAATCTTAAGAGCTTCAGCCTGAACTTTACAGTCCGCTGCTCTACCTAGCTTAGCATCCCGGACAAACTATTTATTTTGTCTTACGGGCCCAGGACCCGCCTATATACTTTACCTAATACTTTTTCTAATAACTCTTTCTTTTCTTGTTATCCTTTTAAGTTTATTTAAATGCTAAAGAGCATTGAATAGTAGGATATTGATATGATAAAAGCGCCTTGCATTAAAATCCCAAACATTCTTGGACAGATAATTATACAACTCTCAAATGAGATGCAAATTATCGACAAAAATTTAAAAATTATTAGTACTGAGAATCACATTTTCATACCATTGATTAAAAAATTTTCAATGAAGGAAATAGTTTCCCTGTTAAAACATGCTGATGAAATAGAATTAACCAATGAAAACTTCCAAGAAAAGAGAAATAGACCAAAATCAATACAAGAAGCTTTACAGGGAAAGATTCCTCATCCGTTACATATGTATCTGCCTCATTCGATGGATGTTATCGGACGAGTAGCTATTATCCAGATTCCGCCTCAATTGGCGAATTACGAAGTTTTAGTAGGTAAAACTATAATAAAACTTCATAAAAATATAACCACTGTTTTAGTTAAGAAAGGTGCAATAAGTGGAGAATTTCGTTTAAGAAATTTCAAAATCATTGCTGGACTTGATATAACCGAGACTGAATATCGAGAACACGGTTGTATTTTTCATTTGGATCCAACGAAAGTATACTTTAGCCCCCGACTTTCACAAGAACGTTGGCGAATTTCTCAACAAGTGAGAAAAGAAGAAACCGTTATCGATATGTTCGCTGGAGTAGGCCCATTTTCAATATTAATAGGAAAAAAATGTAGTAATGTTAGAATCTTTGCTATCGATATTAACATAGATGCTTTTAACTATTTGAAACAGAATATAATTGCAAATAGACTTCATGAACAAATTTTTCCACTTTATGGAGATGCGCGGAAAATTATCAAAGGAAATTACGTCGGAATTGCTGATAGAGTCATAATGAACCTGCCTGAACAATCGATAAAATACATCGATGTAGCTTGTAAAGCTTTAAAAATCACAGGTGGAACTCTTCATTATTATAGTTTTGAAGCCGAACCAAATATTTTAGAAAATGTTATGAAGAAATTAAGTAAAGCTGTTTCAAAAACTGGACGAAATATTGAAAAATTTTCTGATATTCGTTTGATTAAAGCGATAGCTCCTCACGAATGGCAAGTTGCGGTAGATGCTGTCATCCATTAGATATCAACAATGAGAATTATTTTCATTTTCTGATTTTCATTTTTAAGTTTTTCGATTATATGCCTAGACAAATCTGCAGCTGCTTTATCTGTCTTTATCATTAATGTTCTTCCACACGTGTAAGTACTCCTCCTCGCAACGAGATCAGTAGGATGTTTAAATGTTAATTGCGAACTTCCTCGTCCTATCGCCACCTCTCTATTCTTTCCCACTTGAAAAATTACAGTGATTCTAGCATTTTCTCTCTTTGCAAGGCGTTTAAACTCCTCACTTAATTCACAAGCACCTTTAGACGCTCGAATACCAACTATACAATCCCCTTTTTTAGATAGGTGCGTCTCTTTCGTTATCTCAAAAGTTGCTTTATTTTCTGCGACAATATTTCTATGACCCCGAGCTTCTAGTATTTCAACAATCCTCATATACGAATCCACGCAATATTAATCATAGGGTTTACTCATTTATTACTAAAACTTAAGTCTTGTAGGTACTGCAAATAATGTCCTTCAAAAAATGGAGAGAAGATCTAGTAAAAACTCTAATCTCTAAAGGATATCTTTCTTCATCTAAGATCATCAGATCTTTTAGAATAGTTCCACGGGAAAAATTTCTCCCCGTTAACTTAAAAGAGAAAGCTTACATCGATATACCATTATCTATAGGATTTAAACAGACAATATCTGCACCTCATATGGTTGCCATTATGGCTGAAGTTTCAGATTTTAAAAATGGTAATAAAATTTTAGAAATAGGAACTGGAAGTGGGTATAATGCAGCTATAACGGCAGAAATAATTTGTCAGGCGAATAACAAAACTCTAGGTCATGTATATACCCTTGAGATTATTCCAGAACTTTTTTCATTTGCAAAGAAGAATATTGAAAAGACAAATTACGACAAAAAAGTAACCGTTATCCAACAAGATGGATCTATAGGTTATGCAGAAGAAGCTCCATATGATAGAATTATTGTAACAGCAGCAGCACCAAAGGCTCCCACCGTTTTAATTGAACAATTGAAGGCAGGAGGGATGCTCTTAATTCCTGTTGGGGACCATTACTTCTTTCAGAGTTTAATAAAGATAAAGAAGAATTATGATGGAAGTACAGTAACTGAAAACTTAGGTAGTGTCGCGTTTGTTCCATTAACCGGAAAAAATGGTTGGAAATTTAGTTCTTATTAAATAGATATAAACTATGTATAATCGTGAAATTCCGAGGAAAAAATATGATAAAACCAATACTCTGGTATACTTTATATAAACTTGCCGAATTTGAAGCTTATAAAAAAGATATCAAACTTTCAACAGTAAGATTAGCTGAATTATTAGAAGCTTCTCAACAGACCGCATCTCGTCACCTAAGTGAACTTGAGAAAAATGGTTTCATCTTGAAACAAGCTTCTTTTAGAGGAGTTGAGGTCAGCATAACGAAGAAAGGGTTAGAAGAGTTAGGCAGGATTTACATTGGACTTAAAAACTTTTTAGAAGGAATTCCAAGTCAAATTATTCTTGAGGGAACCTTATTTTCTGGATTTGGCGAAGGTAGTTATTATCTAGGTCAGAAAGGTTACACTCTTCAAATAAGGAGAAAACTAGGTTTCAATCCTTACCCTGGAACATTGAATTTAAAACTTTCTCCATCTGAACTTAGAAAGAAGCAAGAATTGGAAATGTATCCCTCACTTTCTATTGAAGGATTTATGGTAGACAAACGATCTTTCGGTAAAATTAGATGTTTTTTGGCAATAATAAATAATGTTGTTAACGGAGCAGTAATAATAATAAAACGCACTCATTATGATGAATCCGTTCTTGAGGTAATTGCACCTGTTCATCTTAGAAAGAGGTTTAACCTTAAGGAAGGAAGTAAGGTTAAAATTGAAGTACTAATCAAAACCCCCACTAATTTACATTAAATTATCTATTTTTTTAAAAAAAGCTAATCCAGTTCTTATAATAACTCGCTTCTTCATATTTTACGTTCATTCTTCTTAGAGACCTCTCTATTCTTACTAAGACACCACTAAAAAACTATTGTTTAGATTTTAAAAGAGTTTTCTATTTAGGTTTCTTCTTTTTGAATTATTTTTTTTATGTATTTGTCATTGGACTTTGTTAAGGTGTTAATTAAAAAAAATCTTCTAATGTTTTTATAACAGACCCCTTCTTTTCTAAAATATTTATGACCTTTTCTACTCTTTTTTTAGAAAAACTATGTTCTTCCACCATAAATTCCATTAACCTTTCAGAATTAGGTTCTTTCCATTTTATCTCATATTCACTTATAACTGGTGGGTTAAGAAAAAAATTAAAGACTTCTTCAAATTCTACATCTGCTTCCCATTTCACATTTTCCAATATACGTTTATTAGTTTTATATTTCTTTATCAACCGAAGAGCCGTCTTCGGTCCTACACCTTTCACACCACTATTATAATCTGTACCTATAAGAATTCCAATTGTTACCAATTGTTCTCTTGTTATTCCTAAATTTTGAAGTACTTTTGTTAGTTTCACAATCTCCGGTTTGATATTAATATAAACCTGTTTTTTAGGCAGTTTTCTTTTACCCGTAATGGAAAGATTTCTTATTAATCGAGGTGAATTAAATAAAAGACTATCCCAATCTTGAGATGAACTCGCCCAGATATCTCCTTCTATAGCCATTTTAGCTAATTGTGCTTCACCTTCACTTGGAGCTTTAACAGAAGGTATCCCCATATAATCTAAGAGTTGAATGGTCTCTTCTACCATTTTTAATGTCAGTTTTGATGAACTTTGAGCGTAAGTCATCGGGTCTTCACCCAGCTCTAAAGCTTTAATCCATTTTTTCTCAGCTTTCTCTCTAGCATTTTTTCGTTTCATGATCGTCTTTCTTTTTAGTTTCGGAGGTTTTCCATCCCAAATAAATACTGGTTTTATCCCCATCTCTACAAAATGGCTTACACGGTATAATGTTCCCGTGAGATGCGAAGTTATTCTTCCTTTATTGTCTTGAAGAAGTTTTCCCGTTCTCTTATTCCTTATTCTAGCTAAAAATTGATATGATACATTATAACCATCTATGCCTACGATTCTACCAGATAGATCTTGAAAACTTATTTCTTTCTTTTGAACTAGACCACCAATTTGAACACCCACAAGCGTTCACCAATCTTTTTTTAAAAAATTATGATTTATTTCGATGTAAAAATCAAGTTTTTATAAGTTCTATATGTCTCTTATTCTTCGTTAAACTCGCAACATGAATGATACCTTCGATATCTAACTTCATTAATGTCTTGTTGAATCGTCTAAAACTTAAATCTTTATTTTTCTTTTTTAAAGCATTATATAGATCAACATCTATTGTAGCGCCTCGTTTTTTTTGAAGGAATTCAACTATTGTTGTATGAAGTGGTTGAGTATACCAACTATTAGACATTTCTTTCACCAGTTCTTATGCTATCGGCGTAGCTGTTTTACCCGGTTTTTTAAATCGTTGAACAGTGCTTCTATACCAAGTTTCTACATCTTTCGATATAGTTGGCATTACCATTTTCAATGCTTTCTTAAAGTCATCCATGGACACGATTTTATTTTTCTTTCGCATAGCATTCATGGAAGCTTCTCTACATACAGCTTTTAGATCTGCACCTGAGTATCCTTCTGTGTTTTTTTGGATATATACAAAATCTATCTCCTTATCTAGTGGCATTTTTTTTGTGTATATTTTTAGGATTTCAAGTCTACTTTCCTTGTTTGGGGCTGGAACATAAATTAGTCTATCAAATCTTCCTGGTCTTATAAGCGCTGGATCTAATATGTCTGGTCTGTTAGTAGCTGCTATGACTACTACAGTTTGTAAAGCTAGTAATCCATCCATCTCTGTTAAAAGTTGGCTAACCATTCTTTGTGTGACTCCTCCATTAGAATAACCTACACCACGTCTTGGAACTATTGCGTCTACCTCATCAAGGAATATTATCGCTGGTGATGCCATTCTTGCTTTCCTGAAGATTTCCCTTATTGCTTTCTCTGACTCACCAACCCATTTGCTTAAAATTTCAGGACCTTTAATACTAATGAAATTTGCTTCACTTTCTGTTGCAATAGCTCTAGCGAGCAGTGTCTTCCCACAGCCTGGTGGACCGTAGAGTAGTATGCCCTTAGGCGGCTCAATACCCATCGCTGTGAATTCTTCCGGTTTCTTTATTGGCCATTCAACAGCTTCCTTTAAAGATTGTTTTATTTCGTCTAAACCACCCACATCTTCCCAATGAACAGTGGGAATCTCGATAAATACTTCTCTCATTGCAGTTGGTGTAATTTCTCTGTAAGCTGTTGTAAAGTCGTTATAGTTAACTTCCATTTCCTCTAAGATTGTTGGCGGTATATGTTCTTCCTCTAAATTTATTCTTGGAAGATAACGTCGTAGTGCTTTCATTGCAGCTTCACGGCATAGAGCTGCTATGTCTGCCCCTGAATAACCATGCGTTATTTCACTCAATCTTTTTAAATCAACATCTTTAGAGAGCGGCATACCTCTTGTGTGAATTTGAAGGATCTCAAGACGTCCCTTCTTGGAGGGAACACCTATCTCTATTTCCCTGTCAAACCTTCCTGGTCTTCTAAGAGCTGGATCTATTGCATTTACTCGATTTGAGGCTCCTATTACGATTATATTTCCTCTAGCTTCGAGTCCATCCATTAGTGCGAGGAGTTGTGCTACAACTCTTCGTTCTACTTCTCCTGTAACATCTTCACGTTTTGGGGCAATTGCATCAAGTTCATCTATGAATATGATGCTTGGAGAGCTTTTCTGGGCTTTCTCAAATATCCCTCTCAGTCTTTTTTCAGATTCACCGTAGAACTTACTCATGATCTCTGGTCCATTGATAGCGAAGAAGTTTGCTTCAGATTCAGTTGCAACCGCTCTAGCAAGTAAAGTTTTTCCGCAGCCAGGTGGACCATGAAGCAATACTCCTTTGGGCGGCTCGATTCCTAAGCTTTTGAACAGTTCAGGGTGTCTCAGAGGTAATTCAATCATTTCCCTCGTCTTTCTAATCTCTTCATGAAGTCCACCTAGGTCTTCATAGGTTACTCTGGGAATTCCCCTCTTTTGAGTTGACGGTTCGCTTAGAACCTGTATGTTCGTTGCGTTTGTAATTTTAACAATACCATGTGGTCTTGTTTTAACTATTGTGAAAGGGATAGCGCTTCCTAAAATTACTACGAATACTGAATTTTTCTCAACTATGGGGGTTTCAATTAATCTACTCTTAACGAAATTTACAAAATCTGAATCAACATTCAAACGCATATCAACTGGAGCTAATATCACATTTTGAGCTTCTTTTACTTCACTCTTTTTTACAAGAACAAACTCATTAAGTGTAACTTCTGCATTTTTTCTTAACAAGCCGTCGATTCGGATAAAATTCTTTCCCTGATCCTCTTGATAGGCAGGCCAAGCAATTGCTGCTGTTGTTTTTTTGCCTTTAATCGTAATTATATCTCCTACCATTATCCCTAAATTATGCATTGTTTTTTCATCTATTCGGGCTTTACCGCGACCAGCGTCTCGTTGTTTTGCTTCAACGACTTTTAGTCGAATTTCATTTGGCATAAATTAATCTCCCAATATATTTTTCTTGAAAGAGGGGTGAATTATCTCATGATTATATGATTTTATAAAAAATTGTAGCAGACGAGTCATATTTAAGCTTTCAAATATACCTTTATAATCTTTTCATTTTTAATTCAATAAGTCTCCACAATTTTTAATTTTGTAAGATCCAAAAGATTGAAAACCTGACGTAATCTTCATTAATCTATTAATAATCTCTTTAGGAAATTCAAAGAGTCTACATTATACTTATGTCCTGACATGTACTAAACTAAGATTTTACTTTTCTCTAATTTATGTTACTTTTGCCTCGAAGATACATTTATATAAATAGTATCCTTTTTTTTTTACTTTATCTCAAAACCAGTTCAAATCTGAAAATATACTAATCATAGTTCTATTTATCTTTCAAATGCAAGTGACATGTCTCCTAAACGTCTTTAGGGTCCAGTAAAACCACATTTTGGACATTTATATGGTCTTCCAAAAAGTCTGCATTTTTCACATCGCCAGATAGTAAATTCACCGCATGTTGGACATGGAAATTTTACAGCTTTTTCTCGTGGTGTAATAATGCGACCACACCAGATACATGTAAGCAACTTTACAGTTTCTCCTTTTTTATTGTTTATAACAAGTTCATAATTGCCTATTATACAGAGTTAATAAGCTTTTCTAACAAACAAATATAATCTATTACGTTTAATCAATATTGATTAAATCTTATTGTTTAAAAAAGAAAAAAATAATTTAGGAATAGGGAAGAATGAATACAACATTCGCAACTAAACAAATAATAGTTATCCGAAAAGATCTCCATATGAGTGTTGGGAAATTAGTAAGCCAAGCGTGTCATGCTTGTTTGGAAGCTTCTGAAGCTTCGAAGAAACATAATTTAAAGCAGTGGAAGGAATGGAGAATAAACGGAGCTAAAAAAGTAATTGTAAAGGTTCTCTCTCTTGATGAACTCTTAAACTTGGAAGCAAAAGTAAAACGATTAAACCTTCCATATGCACTTATCATCGATAGAGGTTTAACCCAATTAGCTCCAAACACACCTACTGCATTAGGTATAGGACCGACAAAAACTAGTATTGTTGATAAAATAAGTGGAAATTTGAAACTGCTCTAATCCTTTGTTTTTTTTAAAAAAATGGTGATAAAGTACACGTGGGTAAACTCACATTCTTTTACCTCTACAAGCAGATTTTATCCTTCTACTGCGAGTGTAATCTCCATGGTTGATACAGCTCTAGTTTTTCCGCCTTCATCTGTTAATTCTTCTGTTCCTATCTCTATATTACTAACTTTTGCTTTGTCCATGTATCTTCGTCGCGTTATCTCTGCTACATCCACTGCTGTTGTAATAGCTCTTCCTCTTGCCTTCAATACAACTTCTTTTGCATTAGGCATATTAAAATAAGTTATCACGGCTAAAACATAACTCATCACGGGTTTTCTTCCAATATAGATCACATTTTCTTCTTCTGACATCAGTAGATTCACCTCTTACAGGCTTTATCAATTAATACTCTAAGTGGTTTATACATAACTTATTTAAAACTTTTCATCTCGAACAGTACACTGTCGCGTAAGTTTTTGAGATAGATCTTTTTTAAAGGTATAGGCGTAAAAAATTGATAATTAGTAATGAACTAGAAACCAAATACAAGTTATAAAAAACATACTTTGAATTTCTTTATAAAATAAAAAGGCAAAAAAATTTCTTCTTTTCAATATCATAGCTTTCCTTAAAATGTAATTCATTTCTATTTAGATTTAACAAATTAGCGAGATAATATTGGGAACAAATAGTTGATACTATAAGGCATGTGTTGGACCATTCTATATTTTTGCATAACATATGTTTACATTTAATCCAAAATCTTTTGAAACCTCTGCGATTACCTTTACTTTTTATAGGCATCCAACTAAACGAATGACCTATAATTTGTATATAGATCCTTCTCTAAAGATTTCAAATTATTATTTAAGTTCCCTAAATTTGTTAAACATGAAAAGAAATTAAAGTTGGAACCAAAAGTTCAAAACAACTTATTACGTTTCTTAAAATTATTGAATCCTCTTACTTCAAGCAGTAAGCTTGGCTTAACAACTTCCTTGAAGAAGTAGATTTAACTATTCGTAGTTACAGTATTTCAATGACTTCTTTAACTCTTATGTTTAATACTTCTTCTAGTTTGTAAAGTTGAGCTAAAGCCCTAAACTTTGAATTCTTTTTTATGAGACTCCTCGGCCCATTGTAATTGGCAGGTACTAATATCGCTTTCCACTTATCATCTACTCTTACTAGTGCTGAGTTAGGATATATTTTTTCAATTATAACCACATATGTTTTACCTGTAGCTTTCACTGAGGCTGTTGTAACGTACCTTCTAGGTTTTAATTCAGCTATTACCCCTTTTTTCATCAACTTTTCAATTACATTTTTCAAAATTGGGGGTGTTACTCCTTCAAGTTCCATCTCATTAGTGAGTTGTTCGATCCCAACTCCTGATCTACCTTCCTTAAGTAATTTCAAGTATAATTTTCTTGCAGCTCTCTCAACTTTTCTGTTGATTTCTCTCAATGTTTTTATTTCAGTTATTTTTTTCTTCACTTCAACTTTACCGTTCTTTATTTCCTTCTCAATGATTTCTATTTCCTGCAATGTCAATGGGTTTGGAATCGGTTTGGTATATGTCCTCATTATCGGTTGAAGTTTAGTGTTCAGCTTCTCGGCTATTCTCTTCATCTTTTCTGTTTTTCTTCTACTTACATAAAGGTAAATCATATCTAAACTATCATTTGTAGCTAGAATTGTTACTTTACCTGGATTCTTTCTTCCAGTCCTTCCACGTCGTTGAATATACCTTATCTCGCTTGGTATAGGTTCATAAAATATTACGTGGTCAACGGAAGGAATGTCTAATCCTTCCTCCGCTATAGATGTAGATACTAAAACATTGATAGAACCGTTCTCTAACCTTTTAATTCTCGCTGTTTGTTCTTTCTGCGTCAATCCTTTATCACTAATCTTAGATGCTTGCCCCACAAATCTTTCAGCTTTTACACCGTTAATCATGTTCAACATTAAAACTAAGTGATTTGTTGTATCTCTGTACTGTGTAAAGACGATTATTCTCGATGAAGGTTTCGTTCTTATTTGATCGCCTACAATTTGCTTTAATATTCCTAGTTTAGGATGTTCAATTGAAAATGTGTCGATATAGCTTCTAACTTTTTTATATTCCCGTTCGTTAACGAGAATAGCATAGCTTCGTTTCTCACTCTTTCTTTGTTTAACCTTATTTAAGAAGATTTTTAGAGTCCATAATCCTTGTGTTTCTAGAAGTTCTAACATGTGGAATAATGTTAAAGCTAGAGATTGATTTATTATTGCCCTGAAGATTTGGCCCTTTTCATTCTCAGCACTTTCATCAAGCATAACCCTTAAATCGTTTCCAGCTTCAAGGAGATTCCTTCTAGTGGCATATCTCGGTTTATTTTTTATTATTCCAAGACTGTATAGCCAGTACAACCTCCTAGTCAACATTGTTTTAATCAATACTCTTATTTCCAAATATTCGCTTGGAAGATTAACTCTCTTCCATTCGATAGAAATCGGTTGTATGTACTGTTTAACATCTGGGTCTTCTTCCTTTCTATACTCGACTTGTTCAATGAACAGGTTTCTACAGATATCTAAAACTGTATTCAACTCTGAACCAGACGATGCTGTCATTCCAAGGATAAGCGGATACTTGGCTTGAGATACATAAAACTTAGCTATTTCAGTATAAGCGTATTTTTTTACCGCTCTATGACATTCATCGAAGATAAGTAAACCATAGTTCTCTAGTGTAAGTCTTTTCTTTAACAGATCATTCCTTACAACCTGAGGCGTTGAAAAAACAACTCTTGCATCATTTTCCCATAAAGCAATTCTATAGTCTGGCGGAGTCTTACCTGTTAACAGTACTGTGTCTTTATCCTTGAGCTTCAGAAACTTATTAAAACTGCTTTTATGTTGCATAACAAGAGGTCTTGTAGGTGCCATAACTAAGACTTTCGCATTTCTGTAATTATAGAGTATATTTGCTGAAACAATCGCTGAAATAACCGTTTTACCTAAAGCCGTAGGAAGAATAATTAATGTATTTCTTTCATAAGCTATATCCGCTATCTTCTTTTGATAGAGTCTGAACTCCACTGTTTTTTGCCAAATAAATGGATGTTCAAGATATTTTACTCCAGATCCTTCCAACATATGCTTCAGCTTTAACTCTTTTAGCCTTATCCCCTTCTTATTAACCTCAACCTTAAGATTTAATGATTTAAGAATGCTTTTTACATTGAAGAACTTCTTATACTGAAACACTCTCTAAACTATCAGGCTTATTATTAGTTCTTGAAACGAGTCCTGTTCACTTCATCATCTACAGATTTAAACCCAACAGCTAAACATTTTAGAGAACCCTTATATTAGCCGTTAAAAGAAAAATAAGTTTGAAATACTCATTCCTATCTTAAACCAACTTTCTATCAAACACTAACATTTTTAATAACAAATAAACTGAAAATATGATCTAAACTTAAAGTTAGAGCAATAATGGTCAAAATTATAATTTATAATTTTTACTTATAATATTGAACATCATCAGAATTAGAAAAATGAAGATTTAGTATGTTTGTACAAATACTATTAAAACAAATTATTATGCCTAACTCTATTCAACTGTTTTGGATAACGTAATTTCATTTCATGCAACGTAAACGGTTACCATATACCGCCTAGTTAAATTAATCAAAAGTAACTATTAACATAACCTTACAACTTTACACTTTTTTCTTTGATGAATGATATTGTAGGGATGCATAATATAAGGAAAAGAGCTGACGCGTAATATGGAAAAGCCATTCCTAATGTTTCCCATAAATAACCACCTATGTAGGGTCCAATTGCAAACCCGAACATAACTCCCGTCTGAGTTAAACCAGAGGAAAGTCCGCGTCTGTTTCTCGGGGAGTGTTCCATGAGTAGAGATATTGAAGCCGGCCAGGTCATACTCCAAAGGGCATTAATTCCCATTTGAACCATTAAAAGTAGAATTAGATTATTGATTTCTATCCATAGAATGAAGAGAAGTGGCATTAATGCAAAACAAATTGCGATGAATTTTTTCCTACCAATCTTATCAGCTAAGATCCCCGCAGGTATCTGTGTGAGAATCGTTGTCACACCAAAACCAACAGAAATGAATAAACCAATTTCAGCTGTTGAAACATTAAATTTATCCATCAAGTAAATGGGTGTTATGGCACTTACAGTTCCCACTCCTAAACCCGTGAATAGGTTGAGGAAAAAGAAGGACCATAAAGGGCGAAGAAATTTTAGGTCAATCTTTGCTCTTTTTAAAGATGTTTTTTTTTCATCTTCAAACGTGTTTCTTGGCGGTTTTGACAATACTAAACTAGGTACTAAACAGAATAGATAGAGTGCTGTGGCAACGTAGAAGACCATGTTCCAACCATGCGTATTTTCAAGAAACCCTCCAATAGTTGGACCAATTATACTTCCCAACGGAAAAGCAAGATTCATAATACTATAGACTCTCATCCTGTTCGCTGTAGATGTATAATCTGCAACTATCGCCATTCTAGAAGGCATAAATAATGCAAAGGCTATGGAATATAATATTCCCCAAAGAATCAATTGTTCCCAGTTACTACTAAACGTATAAAGTAATGGTGGTGAAATTGCAAGGAGGATACTTAATATTATTATCTTTCGTCTCCCATATATATCCGAGATAAATCCGCTTGGAAGTCGCATTATTGTACCTGCTAATCCTGTAATTGATATCACAAAGGCGACCTCTAATACTGTAGCACCCAAGCTCTGAATATAGAGAGGCCGTAGAGAATTAGTAAGGTTCATACCTAATGACATAATGGTATTAATAATAAACAGAAGAACCAATTCTCTATTTAGCGGAAACCTTCTTATTAGTTTTGGAACCATATTATCTATCCTTAAAGATGTGATACTTCAAATAATGATAATTCTTAATTTTAATAAATTCACATTATGACTTTCAATATAATTGAAAATAGGCAAATCTTAGAAGGATGTCATTATATTCATTGTATTCTTATACAAATGCGTCGTTTAATGCATTTGCACACACACACTCTCTTTTTTTAGGTATTTTAGGGATAGTATCCATCATTAATTTCTTAAGATTGACTAAATTCAAAGACATCGTTTTCATTACCTCTTCAGTTGAAACAGGTCTTTCAGCCCAAACATCATAATCAGTTATCATTGAAATATTTACAAAACAAATTTCTGCCTCTCTTGCAAGAACAACCTCTGGATAAAGTGTCATACCTATCACATCAACTTTCCAAGACCGAAATAGCTTAGACTCAGCCTTGGTAGAGAATCGAGGTCCCTGAATACAAACATACGTTCCGTCTCTATGGGTTAGTACTCCTATCTCTTTAGATGTTTTAAACAAGATTTCTCTAAGTTCTGGACAGAATGGATCCGCTGTAGAGACATGACAAACTTGTCCTCCATCATAAAACGTATCGTTTCTCGATTTTGTTCGATCAATAAATTGGTCGATTATGACAAATTCTGATGGTTTATACCTCTCTCTGAGACTTCCTACTGCAGATGGTGAAATGATTCGTTTCACACCGAGTTCCTTAAAAGCCCAGATATTTGCCCTAAATGGGATTCTGTGTGGTGGAATCTCGTGTTGATATCCATGACGAGCAATAAACGCTACTTTTTTGTCCTTATAATATCCTAAAGTAATCGGGGAGGAGGTTCGACCAAAGGGTGTATATCTCTTAATAACTTTTGCATCTTCAATTATTTCAGAATCATAGACTCCAGTACCTCCTATAATTCCGATTTCAACATCTTTTTCATTCAAGGGATATCTTTCCAAAAATATTCAATTAGTATTAATGTCTATGAACTAATTTACCTTGATTTAGTAATAAAATTATGGGAGTAATCTTTCTGGTGCTCGAGGGAATAATACTCCTTCTCTAATATTTTTAAGGTCTAGTAGCTGTTTTACAAACCTTTCAATTCCAAGGCAAAAACCTCCATGAGGCGGAACCCCGTATTTAAAGAATTTTGTGAACCAATCCAAAGAGTTTACGTTCATTTGCTTTTCCTTGATTTGTTGAATAATTTTTTCATAACGGTGTTCTCGTTGTCCCCCAGAAGATTGTTCTAAACCTTTATACATCATATCTACGCTTCTCGCCCACTGAGGATCTTCGTCAACTTTCATTACATAGAACGGTTTCACCTTGTAGGGAAATCTATTCACAAAAAAGAAATCGTTTCCATATTTCTCTTTAACATATCTTGACAGAATACCCTCAGATTCCCGATCATAGTCTTCACCATACTCTATCTTCTTCCCAAATTCTTCTAAGATATCATATACTTCCGGGAACTTGAGTTCAGGAAATGGTGTACTTGGAATTGAAACTTCCTTCCCTAGTAAACATAATTCTTTCTGACACTCTTTTCTAACCGTCTTTAAAGCAGCTATAATGAGATCTTCTTCAATTCTCATCATATCAGACTCATTTAACATAAAAGCAAATTCTACTGCGCAAGCTCTGTACTCGCATAGATGTCTAGGTGTATGACTTGGTTCTGCTCTCCAATTAGGTCCTAGATCATAAATTTTTTCGAATCCAGCTGCTATCAATAACTGTCTGTGTAATTGAGGATCTTGTCTTAAGAAAGCATTTTTTTCGAAGTAAACAACAGGAAATACTTCTGAACCACTCTCTGAAGCTGTACCCATAAGACATGGAGTAAACACTTGTAGAAATCTTTTTTCATTAAGAAATTTCATTATGGCCTCTACAATCTTAGCTTGAACTTTAAATATGGCTGTCGTCTCTGGTCTTCTTAAATCCAAAACTCGCCAATCTAAACGTACATCTAAATTCGATTCAATATTACCCGAAATATCTATAGGCAATGGACGAATAGCTTTGTCTACAACATCGACTTCATTCGGGATAACTTCAACCCCTTGAGGCGCATTCTCTCTTTTTATGACATTTCCTCGAACAGAAATTACATCTTCCTGACCTAATCCTTTTATAACTTCAAAAAGTTTGTCTTTTACAATGCCTTTCTTAAACGTAATTTGTGCGATCCCTTCACAATCTCTAAGAATGATAAATTTTACCCGTCCAAGATCCCTAATTTTATTAATCCATCCAGAAAGAACAACTTCACCTGTTTTTATTTCATCTGTATAATGTGTTCGTTTTAACAAAAAATCACCTACTTTTCAAAAATATTTCTTTTTTAAGAAATATTCCGTGCAACGATTAACCTGTTATTAATCAGGAATAATATCTCTCTTCCTGAGCTTCAAAAGTTATTCGGAGAGTCATTCCACGAATTTTTTCTGCTAACTCTTTTAAAATTTCTTCACTCATGAAAAGTCTTCTTTTACGTCCAGGAATTACTACTCTTGTTTCAGTACTTCCATCTGGTATCCAGATTGTGTTAATTGCAAGAATCTTTGTGGGCATAAAAAGATCTTCTAGAAACTTCCTAACCTCTCCACTTTCCTCAAAGACTCTAATTCTCTTTCTAATACTCTTGGAGAGGTCTCTTAAAATCTGACCTCTTAAAGCTAAAAGTCGTGAACTATCTCCTCTTCCCACAGCTAGTACTATGATATTATCAACATTATAGACATTATTTAACGAGATTTTTTGAATTGAAGCATATTTATCTTCAAACTTTATGAGTTCTTTTGCGATTCTCATATAAGTTTCGCTTATTTCACCTGTTTTGATCTTTTCTTGACATTTTTGACATAAGATACCGCTTTTTACACAGAAGCTACAAAGTCGCATTCTCATTTGAATTCTTCTCCAAAATTAAGTTTACAAATCGTCCTCTACAATCAGATAAGTAACTTCATATTCCTCTTATTTTTAAACAGATTTCACCAAATCATTCCTTCTACATGGTGTTCTACTGAGTGATATGACTTATCTTTCGTTCTCTTTTTCATTGAATATTGAATTACATTTACTTCATATAGTTAAATTTTAATCTATTGTTCACGTAAACATTCCTAATTTTTTACATAGTATAAATAGGTTTTTTTTCTGAATCATTTTTCGTTATTAAAGCTGGAATATATAAATGCATAGATTTCAAATCAACTTTTTCTTTAGATTTTTTTTACTAAAACTTTTGAACTTTCTTGGTGTGAGATACTTAACTCGGTTTTATAAGCGTTCCAATAGCGTCTCCTTTAATAACTCGATTAATATTTTCAGGTTTTCTACCATCAATTATCCAAGACGGTATTTTTGATCGTTCAACAATTTTTATTGCAACTGGATCAAAGAGCTCATAACTCCCAGCTAAAAGTTCACCTGCTAACACTAGTTTTAATAATTCATTCGCTGATATTACGCTTAGCTTCTTTGCTACTGTACTCTTCTGTGGATCTTCCGTATAGACTCCGTCAACATTTGTAACATTGATAAACAAATCGGCTCCAATTGCCTCAGCTGATAGGATTCCTACAGCATTTGTTGATTGGCCTGGTAGTAGACCACCCATAACAACTATTTTCCCTATCTCAAATGCCTTTTTTAAACCCATAATAGTCTTTGGAGGTTCAGGGTATGCATCATTTTCGAGAGATGTAATGAGGAGCAATGCATTTAACCTTGAAACTTCTATTCCGAAAATATCACATATAAGTTCAGAACCTCCAAGTTCCCTAGCAACTGTAATATATTTTCTTGCTTCTTCTCCACCACCACTTATAATGACTATTTTATGGCCCTCTCTACTAAGTTTTCTAAATATTTTTGTGTATTCTAAAATTTTTTTTGACTCTAATTTTGAAGGAAAAATATGTCCCCCAATTTTTATAACTATTTTCAAAGTAGATCTCTCAGTATTTATTACTCTTATATTTTACTTGTTAAAAAAATATATTTCCCTTCTGAATTTAAGCTTATTTTAAAGATTGTATAAAAAAGCCTTTAATTATGAAGAATTAAATATCACTTTGGAGAAATCAGATTGTCTAATAGAAAAGGTCATGTCTCTATTGCTATAGGACTGCTTCTATTTCTTATGGGGCTTATTTGTCAATTTTATTTCTACTTCTCAAGAAATAATTGGATCTGGATTTATCCATATATAGATTTTGTCATACCACTAATTTCTATTGGTGTTGTATTAATGATTACTGGTATTATACTCTCAAACGTTAAATACGTCTCTATTGATCATTAATAATAAAAACAATAAATTCACATATTCATCGGAGTTTTATAATTTCAATACACAAATAGTCCTTTTTTTCGCTTTGTAATTTTTTAGTAAGATTTCTGAAAAAAAATTAAAGAAATTAAGTGATCAATTAAACAGTTTAATAATTAGAGATGAACTAAATATTCGGAGAAGTTTTAAGAATATGTTAAATATTGCTTATTATCAATAAAATCTTTCGATTTCACCACTAATATTGAACTATTCTCATTTGTTTTTATAAGTCCCCTTCCCCTTATGATGTGTAAACTTTCTCTTATTGAATTGGGCGTATGATATATTTGACTGAAACGAAGCGTTCTCTGTTAAGATTCCGTTTGGAAAGAACTCTAAAAATTCTAGCTTCTAAAGAAGGACAACATACCGAACTTATCAGCCTTTATATTCCACCAGATCGGCAAATATTTGATGTGATTAACACTTTACGACAGGAACACGGTACAGCTTCAAACATCAAATCGAAGACTACTCGAAAAAATGTTATGGAAGCTATCATAAAAGTTATTCAACGCTTAAAATTATTTAAAAAACCGCCAGTGAATGGCTTAGTTATTTTTTGTGGCTCTATAACTCAGAATGGTATTGGAAGTGAGAAGATAGAAATCTATGTGATAGAACCTCCTGAGCCGATAAATTTGTATTATTACCGTTGTGATCAAAATTTTCATTTAAAACCTCTTAAAGACATATTAACAGAAAAAGAAACATATGGTATCTTCGTTATTGATGGAAATAGTGCTACTATTGCTACCCTTAAAGGACGTACGTTAAAAATTGTTAAAAATTTTAATTCAGGTTTACCAGGGAAACATAGACGCGGCGGTCAATCACAAAGACGTTTTGAAAGATTACGAGAGACTCAAGTAAATGATTATTACAAACGTGTAGGTAACCATGCAAATAAAATTTTTCTAGAGATTCAAGGTTTAAAGGGTATAATCATTGGTGGACCTGGACCAACGAAACAAGATTTTGAGAATGGTGAATATTTACATTACACTTTAAAAAAGAAAATTCTTTCAATTGTCGATACAGCATATACTGGGGAGGGTGGAATAGAGGAAGTTGTGGAGAAGTCTACAGATATCTTGAGAGAAGTTCGTTATGCTGAGGAGAAGCGTCTTGTTCAGCGTTTTCTTTACGAACTTGGTCATAGTACTGGGCTTGTTACATATGGTGAAAAGGAAGTTCTAAAAGCCTTAAACAAAAATAATGTTAGGACCGTTCTTATATCTAATAGTTTTGATTGGAAACGTGTTACATTAGAATGTTCCATTTGCAATAACTTTTGGTATAGTGCACTTAAAAATAAGGGACTGCAAAGAGGCGAAAAGATATTTACTGAAACATCATGTCCTCAATGTTCTTCTCTTAATCCGAACGTAAAGAAAATGAAGGATATCTTCGATGAAATTGTAGAAATTGCTGAGCATATGAATTCAGAAGTTGAAGTTATTTCCAATGAGACGGAAGAAGGAGTTGAACTTGAAAGTTTTGGTGGTATAGCTGCAATATTGCGATATAAAATGTTATAGGGTAAACTATGCCTTTATTTTGCATTAATCAAATTTTACTTTAAAATTCTCATCTTCATTATACGAAATTTTTTCAATGTGGAGAATTCGTTTGATTTCTCTTTCCCCCTCCTTTAAAGTTTGGATGATTGATTTCTGAGTATATATATCAATCTTTTTAACAGATTCACTCAGAGGTATACCTGCCTTAGATTTTTCACTTCTTATCTTTGCTATAACATTTATAATAATGTCTCCTTTTTTTTCACATTCCCTATCTAGTTGTAAGTTTGCACTATTAGGCCATTCATCTACATGAATAGAGAGAACTTTATTGTTGAATAAAATATGATTCACTTCTTCGGTGATATGTGGACATATAGGTGCAAGAAGGTGAGTAGTTTCCCATAATATTGTGTGAAGAGTATAGACCGCAGCTGTGTAATTCTCATCACTCATTTTAGTATAAATTCTATGTTTAACTGCTTCAAGATATTGATCACAGAATAGATGCCAGAAGAATTCTTGGATCTTATCGAGGGCGATATGAAATTGATGTGTATCCATTGCTTTTGTCACAATTTCTATTACATCAATTAGTTTAGCAATTATCCACCGATCTATTGTTGTCAGATACTTTGAGTCTTCAGGGCGTTTTTCATAGTCCCTGAGAAAGCGAAATGCAAACCTAGAAGCTGACCAATACTTTTGGAGAAATGCTTTGTTATGCTTTACTGTTTCCCATTTAAAAGGGAAATCTGATCCAATGTTTAATGAGAGTAAAGCCTGTCTTAGTGAATCGGCTCCCATATCATTTAGATGGTCCTCTGGATTGATTACATTTCCTTTAGATTTTGACATATTCGTGCCATCTGGACCTAAGACCATTCCGTGGATAAGAGCCTCATTAAATGGTGGCTTTTTCGTCTCCATTAGACAACGTAGAGTAGTGTAGTATAACCAAGTTCGTATTATATCGATACCTTGTATTCTAATATTTGTTGGATATGCTTTGTTGAAGTAGTCTTCATTGTTGAAATAACCTGAGATTATTAGTGGAGTTATGCTCGAGTCTACCCAACAATCACATACATCTGATGATGGATAAATCTTATTTGAGCCACATTTTGGGCATTTATCCGTCGGTGGTTTTTCTTTCTCAGGTTCTATAGGAAGTTCATCTTCTAAAGCTGGAATTATCTCATTACATTCATCACAATACCAAAATGGAATCGGAGTTCCATAAGTCCGCTGTCGAGATATTATCCAATCCCATTCAATACTATTCACCCAATCAAGAAGCCTTTGAAACATGTGTTCTGGAAACCACTTCATTTCCTTGCAGGTTTTTATTATTTCTTTTTTGAAAGATTTACTCTTTATGAAAAACTGGGTTTTAACTAGAAACTCTACAGGAGCCATACAATCGGATCTTTCGATATGAGCGAAAACCTTGTGATCAATTTCTTCTTTTTTGGATAGTAATCCAGCATTTTTTAAATCTGAAATAATTTTTTCTCTTGCTTTTGAGATTTTAAGTTTAGAATATTTACCTGAATTTATCATATTACCGTGTTCATCAACGACTTTCAGAATATCTAAACTATATTTCTGTTGCCATCGGATATCTTGCTCATCACCAAAAGTACAAATCATGACAACTCCAGTTCCAAAATCAATATTAACCTGTAAGTCGGAAAGTATTGGGACATTTCTTCCAAATAGAGGTATTTTAACCTCTTCACCTACTAAATCTCTATATCTCTCATCTTCTGGGTGAACGACTAATGCTTGACATGCAGAAAGTAGTTCTGGCCGTGTTGTTGCAACTTCAACATGTGTCTTTTTATAGGGAAACTTGATGAAAAACAAGTACCCTTTTTTTTCGATATAACCCAATTCGGCTCGAGATAAAGCTGTCTCACAATTTGGACACCAATGAATTGGAAACGCATCTCGATATATTAAACCGTTCTTAAAGAGTCTAAGTAGACTCATTTGCACATTTCGCCAATAGTCTTTGTCCATTGTTCGATACTCAAATTGTTCCCAGTCTGGTCTATAACCCAATTTGAACATGGTCTTCTTCATTTTTGCTATCATTTGCATTGTCCATTCAATGCACTTCTGCTTGAATATTTTCTTATTCTTTCGTGAAATATTCCATTTATTTTGTACCTTGAGTTCTGTTGGTAATCCTTGGCAATCCCATCCTTGTGGTAAAAGGACATTGTAACCCCTCATTCTCTTATATCGAGCGATTGTATCTGCAATACTAATCCAGTAGGCTTGACCGAGATGTAATTCACCTGAAGTGAAAGGGGGTGGTGTGTCAATAATATATTTTGGGTGTTCAGTATCCTGTTTATTAAACTTGAAAGCAGCTTTGTAAACCTCAGGTTTTTGCCAATAACGCTGCCATTTTTCTTCTATTTCCTTAGCATTGTATCTCTTTCGAAATTCTTTTCCATTTTTTAAATTCTTGGACAGAATCGTCACCCTTTTTACTTGATTGTGAAACTTGATTTGTTTTCCTAAATTTAAAATTAAGGTTTTTTTGAAATAACAAACCTAATTATTTAGATTAAACTACTTTTCTCATATTAAAAATGATATTTTTTAAAGTTATATGGCTTGAAAATAAAATTTATCTTTTTTGTAATAACTTCGTTTCTTATCTTTTTTTAAGATCAGTTTTATTTCCGAATTAACAAACACTGATTATCTCTTGTTAATTCTTGCACTATATTTTTTACCGTATTTTTAGGAGGAATATATTTTTTTATACATATCCTTTAGACTTTATATTATAGATAATGTGAACTCTTTTTTTTCAGAATTATTTATAATTTTCCTTTTCTATTAACCTACATTCACATTTATTAAATCAATAAATTGGGAAACAACTTGTATAAGAACACATTAAGAGACTATCACGTTCATTCGCTTCACTCAATTGACAGTCAATCCACGATTTCTACAATTTGTCAGAAAGCAATTGAATTGGAAATAAAAGAGATAGGATTTGCAGACCATATAGATTTTGATCCTAATGATTCAGGTTATAACTTTTTTGATTATAATGCCTACACTCTAGCAATTAATAATGCTCGTTCAATTTATGGTAAAAAACTTATCATTCGTAAAGGAATTGAAGTTGACTATCAATATTGTTTTGAGAATAAACTAAAAAATTGGTTCCAAGATAAGAACTTTGATTTTATAATAGGATCAGTACATTACATCCATCATGAACACATCTATCAATTGACTAAGAAAAGAAGTATAGAAACTGTTATTGAACATTATGTTAACGAAGTTCTTTATTCTATAAGGAGTAAATTATTTGATATCATAGGCCATTTTGCTCTAGATTACATTCTATATCTTGGTGAAAAAAAAAGAGAAGAATCCAACTTCATCTATCAAGCACATACTGTCTTTCAGGAAATGATAGCTAATAACATGTATTTAGAAATAAATACGAAATTTTTAAAAAGTGTATATAAAGAAACTTTACCTTCAAGTTGGCTTATTAAATTATATGTTGAAAACGGCGGTTACCTTTTTTCTGTAGGATCTGATGCTCATTTTGTCGAAGAAGTAGGTACAGGAATTAGAGGCGTTTTAGATTACTTAGCCCATTTTAATCCAATTATTTATTAGTATATGGTGGTATATCGAGTATTTATGTTAATGTTTGGAGTGTTGTGAGGTTTGTGTGGTATTTTTGGTTGTTTGTTGGGTGAGGGTGCTGTGGCTCCTTTGATTCATGGCGGTCTTTTACGTCTTGAGTATCGGGGGTATGATTCTGTTGGGGTGGCTACTGTTTTTAATGGTGAGCTTTTTGTGAAGAAGGATTGTGGGCGTATTGATGTGGTTCATGGGGAAATTGATTTGGATGATTTGCCGGGGAGTGTTGGG